>Ga0193955_1000191_pt1 | contig 38376 bp, 34 predicted proteins | sample BB_6_MG_FD_140343 | JGI IMG/M metagenome (GOLD analysis project Ga0193955, IMG submission 140343) | Microbial mat bacterial communities from the Broadkill River, Lewes, Delaware, United States - BB_6_MG | ecosystem: Environmental > Aquatic > Freshwater > River > Microbial mats | place: USA... | reverse complement strand
CAGACCATGGCTTTAATATTAGTCCGTACGACAATTCTATTTGGTTGTCTCAGAATGAAAAATTAACGCGTATAGATGAAAATGGAAATCTAACAGAATTTGACATTAATAGTCACCCAGTTCTTAACGATGGGGATTATATGGATTTTGCATTTGCCAACAATAAAGTTTATGCTTTGGATAAATGGAGTGGTATTTATTCATTTGATGGAACAGTTTGGTCCTATGATCACCTTTTTTATTATGGTGAAAATTTAAATTCCGATGGAGATACGATTTGGATTGGAGAAGTAGAAGTGGGTGGTAATGCAGCACAAATTCTCGATGGTACTATGAACTTCTTAGATTTTTCTGCATCAAACATTCGATCTAAAAACGGGGTTATGTGGTATAGTGGTGGCACAAATGGGGTTAATGGTACAAATGGTATTTACAGATATTATTCAGGCTCTTTCGGGCAAGCTCATTCTCCTGATACATGTTTGCTCTTGGGGTGGGGTATAAGTACGTTTAAATTTTCTCCAAATACCGACTCCCTTTATGTAGCTGGTGATTTAGGTATTTCCATTGCACATGATGACATGTTTATTGATACTATAACAACTTTCAACACCACAAATATGCCTTCCGGATATATTAAGGAAATGGAATTTGATGCCGACGATAACATTTGGGCTACTTTTTCAGAAAATGGAATTTCATCCACTTCACTTGCGTTTTTGAACCGAACAACAACTAACTGGACGGTTTACAATATTTCTAACTCACCTATTGATTTCCCTGAAGCCATTGCACTAGAGTTAGACACCTTTGGAAATGTTTGGGTCGCGGATGTAAGCAGAATTCATTGTTTAAAATTAGGAACGAATACTCAATGGTTAGGACAAGATGAAATCGAGAATACTACTTTTTCAATCTACCCAAACCCTTCAAACGGCGCGTTTACAATTTCACTTCATAAAGATACACACGCAACGCAGATGCACGTTTCAGACCTAGAAGGTCGACTTATTGAGTCAAAAACTTATGTTGAAAAAACATGTTTAGATTTACCAAAAGGAGTGTATTTCATTACTTTATTGAACGATGACATCATACTTGGCACGGAAAAGCTAATTGTTAGATAGCTTCCAAAACACCATTCAAATCAATAAGATGGAAATAAGATCCTGAACCTCCCATGACCATAAATTTCACTTTGTCTTGCGTTTTGTCAATCACTTTATAAGAAGAATTGATTGATTCTCGATAATTGTCGTCGGTTTGACAAAAATGATGCTTGAATTTCTTTGTGGGTAATTCTTCTTTCGTAACATTTGAAGGAGCTTCGTACACTTGATAGTTATTCCCGGCTACAACCATCAACGTATTGTATTTGTTTAAGGAAAAAACTTCCGTCTTCCCTTTCTCAACAAATAATGAATGTACACTTCCCGAAGCGTTATTTTCTGCAATATAAATAAGGATATCGTAATCAGATTCATTTTTTATCACTGCTTCCACATCTCCCGCTTTCAAAGCAATGTCCTTCACGTCTGAAGCACGCGTATATTTAATCCTTGTTTCGCATGAATCCAAATAACCAGTTGCCTGATTGTCTGCATCTTTTAAAAGGTCGTTGTAAATCCGTTCCATTATCGGATTTTTGAACTCCTTACGTAGTGTTAAGGTTGAACTTTGACCAATTAACGGAATTCCTTGATCATAATATTGTTCTTCTTCACGTTTATTGCCATTCATCGCTTGAAGCAATGAGTCAATTTTAATTCGCTCTTCTTTAGAAAATTGCTTAAATGAAGAACTATTCGTGAATTGAGGGTCATTGACCTCACTGAAAGGTTTGTAGTTAATAATGATGAACACCACTGCCACAACCCCCAATAATAGTCCTGCCATGACAATACTCTTCCAGCGAATTGGTGTTCTACCGCCTCCATGGTTACGCACTTCCAATTCACCTTCACGTAGCTCGCGTTTTAAATCGACAATTTTATGTTCATGTTCGGTATTCAACTTAACGCCTTCCATTTGTTTTAACACCCAATTGGCAAATCGTGTAGTACATGATTTCACGCGTAAAACAGCGAGCATTGAATCCACATAATCCAACTTCATTGCATACGAAGCTTTGGAAAGGTTGTTGACAGAATCAATAATTTCGTTTGAGCACAATGGTTTAACTAAATCGACTAATCCCTGTTCTGTTTCAATCGATTTTACCGAAGATTGCATGGCAACCAAACGTGCCTTTAAAGATTTGAATAATTGTGACTCAACAACCGCACTGTGATCTTCATCTAATAATTTGCAATAGGAAAGTGCATGACTCAATTTTGACATGTCCTCTTCACCAGAAAAATGCAGCAATTGTTCAGCTAAAAAAGGCGAGATAAAACGCTTGTATTTTGGAGTAAATTTGTGCTCTAAATGCTTTGCACCATCAATAAATGGCAATGGGTTTTTATCCCCAGTCAAGACATTCAAAAGTGCCTTGTTTTGCTCTACCCAACCATAAAAAACGAGGTTGTTTTGGTCTTCAATATTTGAAGTGAACGCTTTCAAGTCCGCCGCACTGAATCCCTTTGAAGTTGCAATTCCCTCTCCCTTTGTAGACAGGTTTTCTTTAAACACAGCAATACCCTCATCCGTAAGTAAATCTGAAAGAGATGAGTACAACGATTTAAAGAGAGATATCGAAATGTATTTTGGCATAATTGGCGCTTTGGCTTCTAAAATTATGTTTTTTATTCAGAATGTCATACTTTGCAATCAAATTACGAGATATGAAACAGCTACTACTATTCGTTTCGCTTACAATCAGTTACTTTGCTTCAACGCAAACCTGGAGTGATGATGTTGCACAAATTTTTTACGACAAATGTTCAAAATGTCACCATACCGGTGGAGTTGCCCCATTTCCATTGATGACCCACGCAGAAGCGAGTCCACTGGCGATTGCTATATACGACGCTGTCAATACCCAAGAAATGCCACCTTGGCCACCAAATAACAACTACCAGAATTATTCTCACGACCGATCTTTGACTCCCGCAGAAAAAACAACCGTTTTAGACTGGTTGGTTGCAGGAGCTCCTGAAGGAACACCGTCTAACACACCGCCACCGCCAGTATATCAAAATGGTGCTCAATTGGGTGGAGGAGATTTAGAATTGCAGATTCCTACCTACATGAGTAAAGCGACTGCATCTGGTGATGATTATGTGTGTTTTGCATTGCCGTCGGGATTACCTGCCGACCGTGTAATCAAAGCCATAGAAATTGTACCCGGAAACTATGAAATTGTGCATCACGCACTGATTTATGTCGACCCAACAAGTTCTTGTGTTACAGATACTGTTGGCGGAGATTGCGGAGGACCAAGTTCAAATAATGCTTCACTGGTGATGGGATATACACCCGGCAGTACACCGCTGACTTTACCAACTTCAGCACCACTTAAATTAGGTATGACGATGCCGGCAAATTCTCAAGTAATTTTTGCGATGCATTATCCCGAAGGAAGTTATGGCGAATACGATAGTACGAAAGTAATTTTCCATTTTTATCCTCCAGGGGAAACAGGAATTAGACAAGTTTCAACTGCTCCTGTCCTTCAAAACTGGGGATTCTCTTTACCGCCCGATCAATTTACAGATGTTACAGCACAATACCCTGCCTCAGGTGGATTACCATTTAACTATTCGTTATTAAGTGTGTTCCCACACATGCATTTATTGGGACAAGAGATGAAAGTGTATGGCATTAAGCCAAATAATGATACACTGAAACTTATAGATATTCCACATTGGGATTTTGAATGGCAAGATTTCTATTTCTATAAGAACATACAAAAGGCAGAAGCTGGAACCGTCTTGCATTCCGAAGCAACTTACGACAATACTGCAGGGAATCTTCACAACCCTAACAATCCACCCATTACAGTTTATGCAGGATTAAATACAAGTGATGAAATGATGCTTACGTACATGCACTACATGTTGTATTTCCCGGGTGATGAAACGTATAACTTAGATAGTTTGATGAATTTGAGTGTAAACGACCTCATCGAAGAAGAATTTGGACCCACAACCTTCAACGTCTATCCAAATCCTTTCGGGAATGAATTAAACGTGTATACAAACCAAGTTAAGACTGGAGATCAGGTATCTGTATATGTATTTGATAATAAAGGAGCGATAGTAAATCGACTAGCATCCAATGTAACGGTTCAAAACAATGAACTTCACTTAGTTTGGAACGGAGCCAACGACAATAATGACCCTGTTGAGCCTGGCATGTATTTTCTTTCTATCAATATCAATGGAGAACTTTCACATCAACGCGTTATAAAGCGTTAACGTAAAAACTTCAATGCTTCTTGAACATCAACATCTTCTGAATTTACCACTTGGAAGTAACCTTGTTCTACCCATATTTGTCGTGCAATTTCGCCTTTAATTTTCTGAGCAATTAGAACTTTGCTTGTTTCAATATCAACGGCATTTCTTTTTATCCCATATTCAGATTCAGCGAACTTCACGAAACGCATCAAGATGTCGTCCGTAACTCTAAACGCTTTGTTGAATGCTTGAGGCGAACTCCATTTACTGCGTTTATCTTGCACGTAATCAAAAGCGAATGTGGTGAATACGCTTGAATATCTCAATTCGGTAAAATACCAACTTGAACCCACTGTATCATAAGGTATAAATACATCGGGCATGATTCCACCACCACCATAAACAACCTTTCCTTTAGGCGTTGTATATTTTAATGAATCAACAAAAAGTGACGAATCAACCTTGTACATTTCACCATTTTCATAACGATCCATTTGATCCTCATAATACGAATGATAATCTCCTGAATATGGTTTTTGAATACAACGTCCAGTTGGCGTATAATAACGCGCAATGGTAAGTCGCAAGTTACTACCATCTCTCAACAACTTATCTTCTTGCACCAATCCCTTACCAAAGGATCTTCTACCAATAATGGTACCTCTGTCATTATCTTGAAGTGCTCCAGCTAAAATTTCAGAAGCCGATGCACTATTTGAATTAATCAAGACCGCAACTTCCACATCTGCCAATTCAGTATTTCTTGTCGCACGGTAAATGTAAGAGGGTGAGTGTTCACCTTTTGTTTCAACAATTGGCGTTCCTGCAGGTAGAAATGCATCTGCAATGTCCGTAGCACCTGTAAGTAAACCTCCGCCGTTACCTCGCACGTCAATAATCAATTTCTTTAATCCTTGCTGTTTTAAATTTTGAGCCGCAAACAAAAACTCCATAGCCGTTGACATTGAGAACTGATCAATACGAATGTATCCGACTTTATCTGTCATCATATAAGCAGCAACAACAGATTCAACTGGAATTGATCCACGGGTTACTTTCTTTTTAATTTGCTTACCATCACGCAAAATCGTTAAGTGCACATCTGTGTTTTCCAATCCTTTTAGCAAGCCCATCACACCATCGTTGGTGATTGTTTTATCCAATTTTTCTTTATCTACTCCAAGTATTTTATCTCCTGCTTTCAATCCCGACTTCATTGCTGGAGAACCTGGCAAAACGTTTGTAATACAAACCGTATCTCGAATGATAAAAAATCGAATTCCGACACCACCAAAACGACCTTCAATAGATTCATTGATCGCTTTTAAATCTCGCGCTGGAATATAATTACTATGCGGATCAAGCTTATGAAGCATATCGCTTATTGTGGACTCAAACAAATCGTCATAATCTACAGAATCCACATAACTATTATCCAAAACATGAATAATATCTTGAATTTTTTGTGATTGCGAATCTGAAGCTGCAGTACCTACAGTTGTTTTTGGAGCCAGAACATTCCCTAAGAATAAACCAACTGCCAAGCAAATAGCCATAACAATTGGAATCCAGTATGAAGTAGATTTTTGATTATTTTCCATCAAATGGTTTTTCTATTTGTGCAACCTCAACTCCCGCTTCACGCAAAAAATCAATGCCACTTGTGTCTTTATATGAGTCGATAAAAACAACTCGTTTTATTCCTGATTGAACAACAAGTTTACTACAGTCTTTACATGGAGAAAGCGTTAAATACAAGGTAGCATCTTGACTGTTGTGTGTTGATTTGGCTACCTTCAATATAGCATTTGCCTCAGCGTGAAGCACATACCATAAAGTATCACCTTCGTCCGACTCACAACAATTATCAAAACCACTTGGAGTACCATTAAATCCATCAGAAATTATCATTCCATCTTTCACGATAATCGCACCCACTTGCTTACGACTGCAATGAGAAAGTTCAGACCAAGTTTTGGCCATTCTTAAATATGCTTTATCGTACCTTAACTGTTTCAACATTGTATTCATTGTATAGTATAACGCCCAAAATTAAGAAAAAGCACAACTAAGTTCGATTAATTCAAGGTTTCACCAATCTTCTTAACTCATTTTGTGAATTTATACCCGACTCCCCGGATAGAATGAAAGTGTTCTGGATTTTTTGGATCTTTTTCAAAAATCTTCCGGAAATTTAAAATGTAGTTATCTATCGTTCGTGTAGTTGGAAATTGATCTTTACCCCAGACCTTATCTAAAATCTCTGTTCTGGAGATAACTTCACCATTCTTTTCAAGGAACAAATGAATGAGGTCGACTTCTTTCTTTGATAAATTATGTGTTTGATTCGTTTCTAAATTAATGACCTCAAATGTTTTAAAGTTGACAGAGCAATTACCTAAAGTCGCTTCTACAATCTCCGTTTCTTCTGCATCTGGTCCTATTAATACCCCAACCCGCAATAAAAGTTCTTCTAAATCAAATGGTTTTGGCAGGTAGTCGTTTCCACCTGCTTTCAATCCCTCAATGCGATCAGAAGTTGTTCCTTTTGCGGAGAGAAAAAGCACAGGCACCGAAGATTTAGCCCTAATTTGTTTACATAAGTCTACTCCACTATAACCTGGCAACATAACATCCAGGATAATTAAATTGAAGGAAATTGGCCCTTCAAAGCACTCATGTGCTTTTGTTCCCGTACTAAATACAGTAACGTCGTATCCTTCTAGCTCAAGGTTTAACCGAATCATTTCTGATAAACTCGACTCATCTTCTACAACACAAATTCTACGCATTTGATTTCTCTTTGAAGCTAAAAATAAGGAATCAAAAATCATTTTTGGTTAATGAACACTAAAAATGGAAACATCGTTGAAAACTAAATCGTTTTTTTGGCAAGAATTCAAGGGATTTTTTAAAAATTGAAGTACTTTTGCCTCTTCAAATAAAATTCAAAATTTCAACCGAAATGAGCGGTACAAAAAAGATTAAATCAGCACTAATTTCAGTATTCGATAAAACAGGACTTGAGCCTATAATCAAGGAGTTACATAAAAATGGCGTAGTGCTATACTCTACAGGTGGGACGCAAGCTTTTATTGAGGAACATAACATTCCTGTAGTGCGTGTTGAAGACTTAACGTCGTACCCTTCAATTTTAGGTGGGCGCGTGAAAACGTTGCACCCGAAAATCTTTGGTGGAATTTTAAATCGTAGAGATTTAGCCTCAGATCAAGAACAAATCAAAGAGTTTGACATTCCCGAATTGGATTTAGTTATTGTGGATTTGTATCCATTTGAAGATACGGTTGCTTCCGGAGCAGATCATGATGCGATTATTGAAAAAATAGATATTGGAGGAATTTCTTTGATAAGAGCCGCAGCAAAAAATTATAAGGACGTTGTGATTATCCCTTCGAAAAATCAATACGCTCCATTTTTAGACATCATTACTTCGAACAATTGTGAAACAACAATTGAAGAACGTAAGATTTTTTCTAGAGATGCGTTTGAAGTATCATCTCATTACGACACACATATTTTCAACTATTTTAATGCTGGAGAAAAAGAGGTTTTCAAACACAGTATTACAGAAGCTCAAACTTTACGTTATGGCGAAAATCCTCATCAAAAGGGAATTTTTCACGGAAATATGGATGAAATTTTCGATAAATTACACGGGAAAGAGCTTTCTTACAATAACTTGTTAGATGTTGATGCTGCTGTAAATTTAATGGGAGAGTTTAAAAATGACGGTCCTACTTTCGCTATTTTGAAGCACAACAATGCCTGTGGATTAGCAACAAGAGATACATTACACCAAGCATATTTAGACGCATTGGCAGGAGACCCAGTTTCTGCATTTGGAGGAATTTTAATCAGTAACAAAACTATTGATCTGGCTACAGCAGAAGAAATAAATTCACTTTTCTGCGAGGTAGTTATCGCTCCAGGATATGAAGCGGATGCTCTTGAGTTACTGAAGAGTAAGAAAAATAGAGTTTTGTTGGTTCAAAAAGAATTGTCATTGCCAAAACGTCAATTCAGAACAATTCTGAATGGTGTTTTAGAACAAGATAAAGATTTAATCACTGAAGTGAAGTCTGACTTAGAAAGCAAAACAAACGTGAAACCAACAGATGCAGAAATTGAAGATTTACTTTTTGCAAACAAGTTGGTTAAGCATACAAAATCAAATACAATCATCCTTGCTAAAAACAAACAACTTTTAGCAGGGGGTACTGGTCAAACATCTCGTGTAGATGCTTTGGTTCAATCCATTCATAAAGCAAAATCATTCAACTTCGACTTAAACGGAGCTGTTATGGCTTCAGACGCATTTTTCCCTTTCCCAGATTGTGTTGAAATTGCAGGTAATGAAGGAATCAAAGTTGTCATTCAGCCAGGTGGGTCAATTAAGGATCAATTGTCTATCGATTATTGTAACGATAACGACATTGCAATGGTATTTACTGGAAATCGTCACTTTAAGCATTAATTAACGCAACCTTTTTGATAACTATCAGTATAATAAGTATTATTTCAACCAGAAATAGACTATTATTACAATTCATCTAGCAGCGCAAGGGAAAAAATGGGATTATTTAGCTTTTTAACACAAGAAATTGCAATTGATTTAGGGACAGCGAATACGCTGATTATTATGAACGACAAAGTTGTTGTTGATGAACCTTCAATTGTAGCAAAAGACATTCAAACAGGAAAAGTAGTAGCAATTGGTAAACGCGCCCAGCAAATGCATGGGAAAACGCACAAATTAATTGAAACTGTAAGACCGTTGAGGGATGGTGTAATTGCCGATTTCCAAGCAGCTGAACAGATGATTCGTGGAATGATCAAGATGATCGGAACTGGAAAAAGCTTATTCAACCCTTCATTGAGAATGGTAATTTGTATTCCTTCGGGAATTACAGAGGTAGAAAAACGTGCCGTTCGAGATTCTGCTGAACATGCTGGAGCAAAAGAAGTTTATTTAATTCATGAACCTATGGCAGCTGCAATCGGTATTGGTATCGATGTTGAAGAGCCAATGGGAAATATGATTATTGATATCGGAGGTGGAACTTCTGAGATTGCCGTTATTGCATTAGGTGGTATCGTTTGTGATAAATCGATTCGTGTAGCTGGAGATGATTTTACGAAAGACATCGAAGAGTACATGCGCCGTCAACACAACATTTTAGTTGGTGAACGTACCGCAGAAGAAATTAAAATTAACGTAGGTGCTGCCTTGCCTGAATTAGAGAACCCACCGGCAGATTATGCTGTTCAAGGTCGAGATTTAATGACTGGTATTCCTAAGGAGATTGTTATTTCATATGTTGAAGTTGCACACGCTTTAGACAAAACAATTTCTAAAATTGAAGAAGCTATTTTGAGCGCGCTTGAGATGACACCTCCTGAGCTTTCTGCAGATATCTACAAAACTGGAATCTACCTTGCAGGTGGTGGTTCAATGCTAAGAGGACTTGACCATAGAATCTCGATGAAAACGAAACTTCCTGTTCACATTGCAGAAGATCCGTTAAGAGCGGTTGCTAGAGGAACAAGTATCGCATTGAAAAATATCGGTAAGTTCCAGTTCTTAATTCGCGACTAATATCATACAATCCTTGTTGAATCAGGGGAATACAAATTTGGAGCATGCGCAATTTTCTTGCATTTATTAGACGTTTCCGCGTTCTTTTATTTTTTGCATTACTGCAAGGATTTGCTTTGTCTATCTACTTCACTTTTGTTCATTTTCCGAGATCTCAATATTTGACCACAGCATCAGCGGTTTCTGGATCTATACTTGAAGTTCGAAATGATGTTACTAAGCACTTTAACCTAAGTGAAAATAACTCCAATTTACAGAAACAGAATATCGCTTTAATGGATAGCCTTCCGTCAAGTTTTATTCAGTTAGATAATGGTCTAGTAAAAATAAACGATACCTTATTCCAACAACAATACGAGTACATACCGGCAATTGTCATTAACTCAACACACGACAAACGCAACAATTATTTCACACTCAATATCGGTTCAAAACAAGGAATTAAACGTGGAATGGGCGTTTTCTCAAGTAAAGGAGTGGTTGGCGTTATACACAATACAAGTGAACACTTCTCCGTTGTAAAGTCTTGTTTAACAGAAAGCATCAATATCGATATCATGGTTGAAAAATCTGGTCAATTTGGATTGCTAAAATGGGATGGAAAGGATGCCCGACGAGGAACAATGTGGGGAGTTTCAAACGATACCGAAATTAAAAAATGGTCCAATGTAGTCACTCGTGGCGGTGGTGGAATTTTTCCTCGAGGTATTCCTGTTGGTAAGGTAGAAAAAACGAATGATGTAGAAGGAAAACCACTTTGGGATATAACATTGAAATTCTCAGAAAACTATACCACTCTACAACGCGTTTACGTTATAAAAAATCTTCTTCATTCGGAACAAGAAGAGCTCGAGTCATTAATCCCAAATGATCCTGCCCAATGAATGATGTCTTAAAACATGGTATTCGATTTATATTTTTTGTGCTTGTTCAAGTACTTGTCTTAAATCAGATTGAACTTGGTTTTGGTATACAATTAATGGTGTATCCATTATTTATTTTGCTGCTACCTGTAGAAATGAGTGTTTTCCCATTGTTGGGCTTAGCTTTTATAATGGGACTTTCAATTGATGCTATGTCCAATACATATGGTTTACATACTTCAGCATTGTTAACTTTTGCATACGCTCGCCCGTTAATATTTAAACTATTTGCTCCACGTGATGGTTACGACCCATTATTGGAAACTAATATTTTCGCCATGGGGACAAAATGGTTCCTGAAAACATTTGGTGTTCTTATCGTAATACATCATTTTTGGTTCTTCTTAATGGAAATGTTTAAAATGAACGAATTACTATTCGTTTTTCAAAAAGTGACATTAAGTGCCCCTATATCATTCTTAGTTTGTATCTTATTACAATATCTGTTCGTAAATAAATCAAGTGAAAAATGAAATTTGAAGGTCGTAAGTACGTAATTGTATCCATTTTCGTTCTTATAGGTATTCTTTATTCCTTCAAGCTATTCTATATGCAAGTGGTGGATGACACGTGGAAATTACGTGCTCAACAAATTGCTGAAAAACGAAGAGAAATAACTCCACCCCGCGCAGTTGTTTTTGATCGAGACGGAAATAAAATTGTATCGAACAAAACTTATTACAACCTAATGATGGTCGAAAAAAACATCGATCATCTCGATACTGTCGCGTTTGCAAAACTCATTGGCTGGACAGTTCAGGAAGTAAAAGATCGCTTTGTTGCTATTGTTGAAGGAGAAGGAAAATATTATAACCGGCACTCGGGAAAAACAACCTCAAATTACCAAACCATTCGAGCTTATCCTTTTATTAAAGAGCTCACAGCTGAAGAGATGTCTCGCATCGCTCCTCACTTGGAAAATTTTAAAGGATTCTATGAAGAAGTTTCTAGCATGCGTGATTACCCATATGCGAATGGAGCAAATATATTAGGTTACCTGGCCGAAGTGACACAATCAGAAATTGATAAAGATAAATTTTACAAACCAGGAAGTAGAATAGGTCGAGCTGGAATAGAACGCTATTACGAAAAGCAATTTCGAGGAGAAAAAGGAGTTCGTTACATTGTAACTTCTGCCATGAACAATACTGTTGGTGCCTTTGAGGATGGAAAATACGATACGATAGCCAAACAAGCTCCTCCAATTCATTTAGGGCTAGACGTGGCACTTCAGGCTTATGGTGAAAAGCTATTGAAAAATAAGAAAGGGTGTATTGTTGCGATAGAACCCAGTACAGGTGAAATACTTGCAATGGTTTCTTCTCCAAGTTATGATCCTAATTTATTGGTAGGAAATCGAAAAATTCGTGAAAACTATCCAGCATTGCTTGAAAATGAAGATAAACCACTTTTCCCACGACCTTTGGCTTCTGAATATATGCCTGGTTCAACTTTTAAATTGATTCAATCGTTAATAGGAATGCAAGAAGGTGTGATTACAAAAGATTCAGGATTCCCTTGTAATAAAAGTGTTGTTGGTTGCCACAATCACCCTTCAGCACAAAATGTTTCCTCAGCAGTACAAATGTCGTGCAATCCATATTACTATGCCGTTGTACGAAGAATCATAGAGCAAGGAAAAAAATCCAGTAGTTTTGAAGACGCTGAAATCGGCCTGAACATTTGGGCTAAATACATGCACAGTTTTGGATTAGGTGAGCGATTAGAAACAGATATAACAGGGATACGTTCTGGAGTTATTCCTGATTCAAAATACTACGATAAATGGTATGGTCATCATCAATGGAAATTCTCAACTATTCGCTCCATCTCCATTGGACAAGGTGAAGTTCAATTGACACCATTACAATTGGCGAATGTTGCCGCAATTATGGCGAATAGAGGATGGTATTACACACCGCATTTTGTTAAATCTATTGGCGATGCTGGTCCATTAGAACAATTTACCGTAAAACACAAAACAATGGTTGATCGGGTTCATTTTGACCCTGTAATTGAAGGTATGCGACGCGTGGTGCATGAACCAGGTGGAACTGCACGAAGAGCAAGAATTGAAGGTGTTACCGTTTGTGGTAAAACTGGAACCGTTGAAAATTACATTGGAAGCGTAAAGCAACCCAATCATTCCGTATTTATTGCATTTGCACCCATGGAAAATCCTAAAATTGCTATTTCTGTTTTTATTGAAAACGCAGGAGGTGGTGGTGGAACATGGGCGGCTCCAATAGCTAGTTTAATGATGGAACAATATTTAAACCGAGAGGTGAAAAGCACTGAAAAAGAAAAACGCATTTTAGACGCAGTATTATCAAAAACTAAATGAGACAAAATCAATCCCTTACTGGAAGTATCGATTGGCCATTAGTTCTGGTCTATGTTGTTTTGTTATTGATGGGACTTTCCACAGTATATTCGGTTGCATTTGATCCTGAACACCCTAGTATTTTTGATTTTTCTCAAAAATACGGTAAACAAATCATGTGGATTGGAGTTTCTTTGTTCCTAGGGCTTTGCGTCTTCCTCATTGATTCAGATATCTATCGAAAATTTGCATTACCAATTTATCTCTTTGTGATTTCCTTGTTGGTGATTGTACTATTCATGCCTGCTGTAAATGGTGCTAGGGCTTGGCTCGGTATTGGCTCCATGGGAATTCAGCCCGCTGAGTTTGCCAAGATTGGAACAGCCATTGTTTTGGCCCGCTATTTAAGTTCGATGAATTTGAAACAGCAAAATGCGCGCACGGTTCTCATTGCCAATGCGATAATATTAGTTCCAATGGCTCTTATACTTTTACAGCCAGATGCAGGAACCTTTGTCGTGTTTACTTCTTTCTTATTTGTTCTTTATCGTGAAGGAGTTTCTTACGACCCAATCATCTTAGGTATTCTTAAACTTATTCCTATTCGTGCACTTCACTTTAAACAAACATGGCTGGGAACACACTTTATTCCAATTCTATTTGTTGTTATTTTCCTGAGTATCACAACACTTTTAATCAGCAATGAAACAATCACCTTAAGCATGTTTCCAGGAGAAGAAATTCCTGGATATTGGGGTATGCTATTTTTCCTCTTTATCTTTTGTATCCTAGCATATTTTTTCATGCGTTTTATTTTCTCAAAACGTGATAGAAAAAGAGCACTTTCCATAGCAATTATTGCATTTGTTTTAGCCGCGATATTAACAGCAATTGTAAATTTTAGCTTTCAAAAACTAGCCGGTCATCAAAAAGAACGAATTGAACTTGTTCTTGGATTAAGAGAAGACCCTGATGGAGACGATTACAATCGTAACCGCGCCATGGCAGCGGTTGGATCAGGGGGAATGTTTGGTAAGGGTTATCGAAAGGCTTCTGTATCAAGCGTTCAAACAAATCACGTTCCTGAAAGTGAAACAGATTTCATCTTCTGTCCCTATGCAGAAGAGTGGGGTTTCATGGGCACTTTTGTTCTTGTTGGACTCTATCTCTTTATGATCTTACGGATTGTTTTCATTGCAGAACGGCAAAAATCATCGTTTAATCGAATCTATGCGTATGCAGTTGCAATGATTTTATTTTACCACTTTACAATTAATATTGGAATGAGCATTGAGTTTGCGCCAGTCATCGGAATTCCTCTCCCGTTCTTCAGTTATGGAGGGTCTTCAATGATGTCTTTTTCTATCATGATGTTCATTCTGTTAAAGCTTGATAGTCAGCGAAAAGACGTCTTAAATTAATTAAGAATAATTAACTTGACAAAGAGGTTGAAAATTTGAACTTTGTATCGAAGTAAGAACTTCTGCTTTTTCTTATTTTTACAGTAATACAAAAACACGAATGAAAGAAAAAAAGCCAATCAAACAAACGTTTACTCCAAAGACCACTAAATGGTTAACCATAGCATTATGGATTGGAGCTTTGTTTCCTGCCCTTTTATTGATTCTGCTTTTCGCTACACAATCTGAAGATGAGTTGCCTTCTGTTGAAATGTTGGAGAATCCACCGGAATTATTGGCTTCTGTCGTTTTAGCTGATGATAGCAAAACTGAATTAGGTCGCTATTGGAGTGTTAACCGAACGAATGTAAAATATAAAGATATTTCACCTTATGTATTTGATGCATTAATTGCAACCGAAGATGAGCGTTATTTAGAACATTCAGGGATTGATTTGCGCGCTGTTGGTCGTGCTGCAGCAAATGCAGGTAGTGCCGGAGGAGCCTCCACGATTACGCAACAATTGGCCAAATTACTATTTACATTGCAAGAACGTTCACGCAAAGCTGAGTTGAAAGCGCAAGGTAAAAGTGATCCAGCTCCATCGGGAAAAATAGGTCGTATTCAAAAACGACTTGATGAGAAGGTTAAGGAAAATATAATTGCGGTGCGTCTAGAGTCTAGATATACTAAAGAAGAAATCATTACGATGTATTTGAATCAATTTGATTTCTTATACAATGCTGTAGGAATTGAGAATGCTGCCAAAGTATACTTCAATAAAAAGCCAATCGATCTTACTAAAAGTGAAGCTGCAATGTTGGTAGGTATGTGTAAAAACCCAGGACTATACAATCCTTATACATATCAAATCAAAGATTACCGCTCAAAAGCAGCTAAGCAAAATAACATTCCAGCGGCTCAAGTTACGAATGCACAAATGCAAGCGTTGAGAACGAAAGATAGTATTCGTTCAATTCAACGTAGAAATCAAGTGTTATTCCAATGGAAAAAGAACACCTTAAGTTCAAATGAAGCTTTAAAGAATCAGCTTACACAAGCTGAATACGATTCATTAAAAACCACACCCCTCTTAACAAACTACCAAGTCGTAGATCATAAGGAAGGATTAGCGCCGTATTTTAGAGAATCGCTTCGTTCTGAGCTTTCTGAGCTTTTTAAATCAACCGATGACAAAGGAGAGTTGATCTATAAAAATGAAGATGGTGAAGCATACAACGTTTATAAGGATGGATTAAAGATATATACTACGATTAACGTTAGAATGCAAGAACATGCTGAAAATGCGTTGAAACGTCATTTAAAAGAAGACTTGCAACCTGAATTTGATAAAAACAATCGTAATTTGAGGAATTTCCCGTTTACGAATCGCATTTCAGATGAAGTTGCCGAAACACTGATGAACTCAGGTCGAAAAAACTCTGAACGATACAGATCATTAAAATCTCAAGGTGTATCACCAAAAGACATTGAAGAAAATTTCAATTTGGAAGTGCCAATGAAGGTTTTCTCATGGAATGGCGATATTGACACAGTAATGACGCCAAATGATTCAATTCGTTACTACAAAGGTATTTTAAGAGCAGGATTAATTTCAATTGAACCTAGCACTGGATTCGTAAAAGCATGGGTAGGTGGAACAGATTTTAATCACTTTGCGTACGACCATGTGAAGCAAGGAACACGGCAAGTAGGATCAACAATAAAACCATTTGTTTACTCAACAGCTATTGCAATGCGTGTTGTTAAACCATGTACAAAATTTGAAGCTGGAACTTCATTCTGCGTAGACGTATATGGAAATAATGGAGATCTAAACAAACGCTGGTGTCCCAAAGGAGATATTCCTAAAAATGCATCAGTACAATCAGGATTGGCCAGCTCTAGTAACCCAGTTACAGTCGCAGTAATGTCCAAAATGGGTGGTTATTCAGGACCAAAAACAATTTCAAAGTTGTTGAAAGATCTTGACATCAACCTTAGACCTGAAGATGAAGTGCCATCCATGTGTTTGGGAGTAATGGATTTGTCCTTATTTCAAATGGTTGGAGCACAAGCTATGTTTGTGAATCAAGGAATATTCGTACGTCCATCTACCATTTTAAGAATTGAAGATCGAAATGGAAATGTGATATACAGCGCTGAACCATATTCAAAAGAAGTACTTAACTCGAGTGATGCGTTTGTTACATTGAACATGATGAAAGGTGTAGTGCAAGCAGGTACCGGTGCGAGTTTGCGAGGGGGAAGAAAATGGGGAGGTATTTCTCACCCAACCGCTGGTAAAACAGGTACAACTCAAAATAATTCTGATGGTTGGTTCATGGGATTAACGCCAGATTTAGTTACTGGGGTTTGGGTTGGAGCCGAAGATAGGGCTGTACGATTTAAATCAATGACTTGGGGACAAGGTGCACGAATGGCACTGCCAATTTATGGGTACTATATGCAACAGGTATACAAAGACCCAAAACTTAAAATATCAACGGAAGATTTTGAAGCACCTATCGGATATGACCCTTCAATTTACGAATGTGACGGTTCCGATAATAATGCCAATAATAATCCAATCACTTTTTAATTAGTAAGATGAATAAGGTAGTAAAAGACAAAGTAGAAGCATTAACTGGAATTGAAAATAACATGACAATCATGCTGGGTGGTTTTGGACTTTGTGGAATTCCAGAAAATTCGATCTCTCGCTTAGTCGAAATGGGAGTTAGTGGATTAACTTGTATTTCTAATAACGCTGGTGTAGATGATTTTGGTTTAGGACTTTTACTTCAAGGTAAACAAATCAAGAAAATGATTTCTTCTTACGTTGGTGAGAATGATGAATTTGAAAGACAAATGTTATCTGGTGAATTAGAAGTAGACTTAATTCCCCAAGGTTCATTGGCTGAAAGATGTCGCGCTGGTGGTGCTGGAATTCCAGCGTTTTTTACACCTGCTGGTTATGGAACTGAAGTTGCCGAAGGAAAAGAAGTTCGTGAATACAATGGTAAACCACATATTTTAGAAACAGCATTAACTGCAGATTTCGCCATAGTTAAAGCTTGGAAAGGAGATACTGAAGGAAACTTGATTTATAAAGCAACAGCAAGAAACTTTAATCCTATGATGGCCATGGCTGGTAAAATTACCATTGCCGAAGTGGAAGAATTGGTTCCTGCTGGTGAATTAGATCCGAACGAAATACACACCCCTGGAATTTTTGTTCAACGTATTTTCCAAGGTGAAAAGTTTGAAAAACGCATCGAGCAACGTACGACTAGACAAAAATAATTTTTGATTCAACCAATCAATGTTAGAAAGTACAAACGATAAAATTTATAAAGGAGTTTCCATACTCCTTTTTTCTTTTGTATTCATCTATTTACTACTCCGCATTATTTTTAATGAAACCCTGCATGATGAAGTAGCCACCTACATATTCTTCTTTTATCACGGAAATTACATCGGAGACGAAATTGTATGGGATGCGAACAATCACTTACTAAATTCATTCATAGGAAATATTCTCTATCAATTTGTTGGCGATAATATACCAGTTTTACGACTGCCCAATTTATTGGCATTTGTACTCTATTTTTTTGGAACAATTCAGTTAACCAAAAAATTCAAAACAACTTTACTCAAATCAACTAGCCTTATCGCCTTAAACTCTATTCCATTCATAATGGAATATTTCGGAAATGCACGTGGTTATGGCTTGTCATTGGGGTTCTTTGTTTGGGCACTGGTACATATTCACCGGTATTTTGATGGAAGATCACTCAAACACTTAGGGCTTACCTATCTATTCATGCTTTTAGCTGTTTCGGCTAACCTGACCTTTGTTAATTCGAGTTTATTACTTCTTACTGCAGTAATTATTGCTCCATTTTTGAATGCAACCAAACGTTCTAAATCTGATCGATATAAAGAATGGGGTCTTCACCTTTTATTCATACTTGGTCTTTCCCCTTTCGTGTTGTTTGGTATTGCATTGCGACATACAGGTGCATTATACTATGGCAGTCTTGACGGCCTTTGGGAGGTAACCGGGAAAACCTTGAGTCAATACGTATTGTTTTATCACGAAGATTGGTTACAGTTTGTCTTTCTCGCCTTATTCACTATTAAAATCATCTTTGTAATCTACCTTTTGAGATCAATAAGTGCAAGCGAATGGTTTAAAAACAAATTTGTCATTTATGCTTACCTCTTTTTCGGCAACCTATTGGGAATTCTAGTTTTGGCGCATTTGATGGATGTTAACTATCCAGAAGATCGCACAGGAATGTACTTAGTTATCTTGTTCTTATTAATGGTTTTTGAGGTTTTCGAAAGATTCAGTTTTGGGAAATGGGTTCAAATTTCATTGCTGTTTTTTCCAATTACTCTGCTTACGCATTTGAGCTTGCATACTTCCGTATTCTCGCCAGACGATCGTATGAATAATGAATTCTTCGCGAAAGTGAAATCCGAAATTCAACCCGAACATTCTATCATGATTTATCGCATTATGAATTGGAATTGGCCCTATCATGAATCGCACGAAGAAAAAAAGTCTGGAGTGGCATTGTTTTATAATGAAAACACCACTTTAACGGATATCATTGTCACAAAAACGACGATGCTCAAGAACATGGACATTCCTAGGTTATACGATACGATTGCTGTCCATGAACCATCAACTTATATTGCCTTTAAACGAAAACAACCTTTACTTAAAATAGGTATTGATACCACTGCTATTATTGATCTGAAAAGTTCAGGTGAATACATGAATTTAGGTGAACTCTCAATGGAAGGACTGAGCGGAAAAAATTTGCAATTGAGTTTAGAAGGGCATCTGAAAACAACCGAAACAAAAAACAAAATTGTTCTTGTTTTGGAAACAAAAGATGCCAACAATTCAACACAACGATATTTGTATTACCCTATAGAAACCATTTACCAAGGACAACTCATTGATGATGACTTTATGCATCAATTTGTTTTAGAGGACATACAAGAAGTAGAAAAGGAAATAAAAGTTTATCTTTGGAATAGAGGTCTTAATTCAATGGAATTAACCCGTTCAAGATGTATATTAACTGAACTAAAAACACCCAAAAATGAGTCTAGATAAGACAGGTATAGCTAAACGAATTGCGCAAGAATTACGTGATGGATGGTATGTAAATCTTGGTATCGGTATTCCAACATTAGTCGCAAATTATATTCCTGAAGGAATTGAAGTTGAGTTTCAATCTGAAAATGGAATTCTTGGGATGGGACCGTTTCCTTTAGAAGGTAAAGAAGATGCTGACTTAATTAATGCCGGAAAGCAAACCATCACAGCCACAAAAGGCGCCGTATATTTCGACTCTGCAACATCTTTTGCCATGATTCGAGGTCAACACGTTCAGCTAACTGTTTTAGGGGCGATGGAAGTTGCGCAAAATGGAGATATCGCCAACTGGAAAATTCCTGGAAAAATGGTTAAAGGCATGGGGGGTGCAATGGATTTAGTTGCTTCTGCCGACAACATTATTGTTGCAATGATGCATTCAAATAAAGCGGGTGTATCCAAAATTCTTAAAGCATGTACACTCCCTTTAACTGGAGTTGGATGTGTTAAAAAGGTGGTGACCAATCTTGCCGTTTTGGATATCAAAGATGGCAAATTTCACCTTGTTGAAAGAGCACCTGGAGTTTCTGTTGAAGAAATAATTGCAGCTACCGAAGGCGAGTTGGTTGTTCCTGACAACGTACCTGAAATGAGTATCTAAATAGACTTGGCCTAATTATTGAGTCAAGAGCAAAAAAAAATAGTATCTTCAAACCGCGTAAAAATAAAAACGCCAAAAATTTAAAATCTAATAACTAATATCACTATGAAAAAATCAATTTTATTATTCAGTTTACTTGCATTTATTGGGTTATCAGCAAATGCTCAAAGAACAACTAGCGTAAGAGACGCAGACTTCTCATTTTTGAAATCAGAAAAAACACTTAATGTTATTTTCGATTACGAAGGAATGACAATTGGTAAAAATCAAACCGAAGTTGATTACGTAGAAGAGAAAGTTGCTGAAAAAAACGAAAAGAAAGCAGGTACTGGAGATGAATGGAGAAAATCTTGGGAAAAAGGTAAATTGACAATTTACGAACCAATGTTTAGAAAAGGAATCACTAAGAAATTAGAAAAAGTAGGTCTAGCTGTAACTGAAGGTGATGATGCTCATTTAACTTTAATCGTTAAAACAACGAGAATTGAGCCAGGATTTAATGCTGGTGTTGCTTCAATGAATGCAGTTATTGACGTTGAATACATCTTTGTTGAAACAGCAAACCACGATAACATTATTGCTCAAGTAGTTATGTCAAAAGTACAGGGTTCTGATGCTTATGCGGTATCTGACCGTGTTAAAATCGCGTACATGAGTGCTGGTAGAAGATTAGCAGGATATATTGCTAAACAATTGAAATAAGAATATCTAATAGAGGCGCGTATCTGTGATACGCGCTTTTTTTATACCCATACATTATGAAATTTATTATCCTTTTTATTGCCGTTTTATCCTTTCAAACTAGCTGGTCACAAGTTACAATGAAAGACTTTTTCACGAACAAAACTCAAGTCGTGCTACTTGGTCTAGATTTTACCCAAGCTAAGTTTATTGGTAAAGATGGGTTCAAGAATCCTGATGGATTAAAAAGTCATGGAATTAAAGAATGGAATCGATTTTTCGCTTCTGAACCAAGAAAATATTCACTTCAAGATGCACTTGGTTTAAGCGATAAGTACTATTACAACAGTATTAACTACTTCCTTAAAAGAAACGATGAACTAGTGAACACATACCGTAATATTACTGATGAAGATCACACCATTACGGAAGAAGAAATTGCTGCGAATGTTTCAACTTATACAACTTTTGAGAAAAAAGGACTTGCCATCTCATTTGTAGTAGAAAGCTTTAATAAACTGACTAACGAAGCTATCGTTTATGTTACATTTATTAGTCTACCAGAGAACGAAATTATTCACATTGAACGCATGGTTGGAACACCTGGTGGAGCTGGACAAGCGAACTACTGGGCGCGCGCTATTTATGATATCGTTTCGCAAATAGAAAAACGTGCAGACGAATTTAAAAACATGTAATCAATTCTATTAATGTCTAAAATAATCTTTGTTACTTTTTTATTTATTTCATCAGTGAGTTTAGCACAGTACTCTAGTGATGCTGCCACTCCTGAAATTTATGAGCATGATACAATTGTTTGGTTCGGTGCCGATTTTAGCCAATTCAATCTTTGCAATTCTAAAAAAGTGGGACAAGATGATAAGTTATATGTCTATATCCAAGCCTGGAAAGAACAATATGACAATCTATCAAATACTAAATTGGCTTACCTTCTGAAAAGAGAGAAAGTAATTGATGATAAGGCATATACCGATAAGGCGTATCGTTTATTGGAATCTGAAAGATGGATTTATAATACGGATGAAAAACCAAAATTAACCCCATCTGATTTACAAGATTTAATTCAAGAATACGAATCAGAAGAGGTCGACGGAATAGGATTGGTTTACGTTATAGAATCATTTTTCAAAGGAAGACCAACAAGTGTCAACGGTTATTTCGTTTGGTTTGACATTGAGACAAAAGAAATCCTTCACATTTATAATTCGGTTGGAACACCGTCCAATTCATATTATAATTCTTGGGGACTTGAAATTAACTGGGATGATTCTTTGCCGGTTAGTAAAGGAATGACCGGTTATTGGTATCACGGTATGTTAGATGCTACATTGAACTTCACCATTGATTTCAAAACTGCTATTCCTAGGAAAGAAAGGCAATATTAGAACTAGAATGTAAAAAAAGCCCCATTGAAATTTCATTGGGGCTTTTTCTATTTATAAAAGTTCATTTCATCCAGATACTTATAAACCTTTTCAGTCAATAAATAACTGACATCTTTTTTTTCCGCTATTGCCTTTCGAATAAAACTGGAAGATATCTTCATCACAGGAACATCATCACAGAATACCACATTTTTATGCGTGGCAATTTCCGACTTTGCTAATGATTCGCTTTGTTTAGCTTGTTCTTGAATAGTCATAACCCTTGGATAAACATAAATCTGGTGGTTTTCAATTATTTCTTCATAATTGAACCATTTATGAAAACCGCGCAAATTATCTTCTCCCATCAACAATGAAAAATTATAGCTTGGGTGTTTATCCTTTAAATATGCCAAAGTAGTTGCGGTGTAACTCGGTTGTGGTAAGCCAAATTCTATGTCACTTGCCTTCAGTTTAGGATTATCTTCGATAGCGATTTTAACCATGGCTAAACGGTGATAATCCTCTAATAAAGTCTTCTTCACCTTGTGTGGATTGTGCGGAGAAACAACCAACCAAACTTCGTTCAAGTCTGTGTATTCCGCCATGTAATTCGCAATCACTAAATGCCCAACATGAATTGGGTTAAATGTTCCGAAATACAATCCTACTTTCATTTTCTTTCTAAAAATTGTTGAATCAATTCTTTTGCATGATCACATGCCACGGCTAAATCATCATTCACCAAGATATAATCGAATTCTGGTGCAAAAGAAAGCTCCTTACTCGCTTTTTCCATACGTTGATTGATCTTATCTTCTGATTCGGTACTTCTACCTCTCAAACGTTTCTCTAGTTCCGCATAACTTGGAGGTTTCACAAAAATGGCAAATGCGTCATCTTGAAACTTTTTCTTTAGGTTAAGTCCACCGATTACATCCACATCAAAAATAACTGTTTTACCAGCCTTCCAAATGCGTTCCATTTCGGACTTCAGAGTGCCGTAAAAATTGTTTGTATAAACTTCTTCCCACTCCACAAATTCGTCTCGACCGATACGTTTTTTAAATTCTTCCAATCCCAGAAAGTAATAATCTTTCCCATCCTCTTCATTTCCGCGTGGATCTCTACTGCATGCAGAAACTGAAAATTCCAATCCCAGATCTTGATTCAATAAATGGTGTACAATCGTTGTTTTACCCGCCCCTGACGGTGCTGAGAAAATGACACATTTACCTTTTATTTCTTCCATCTTATTAAAGCGTATTTAATACTTGTTCTTTAATTTTTTCAAGGTTATCTTTCATTCCAATAACCAATTTTTGCATTTCAGCATGGTTACTTTTACTTCCTAGAGTATTGATTTCTCGTCCAATTTCTTGTCCAATGAATCCAAGCTTTTTACCTGCTTGTTCCGTTTTCATTGTTTCAATAAAGTAATCCAGATGATTTGAAAGTCTCATTTTTTCTTCAGCAACATCCAATTTCTCAATGTAAAAAATCATTTCTTGCTCCAAACGATTGTCATCGTATGTGCCAGACTGAATATCCTCCAATCCTTTTTCCATCCGTTCACGAATAATCTCTATTCGTTCATTTTCATATTTCGGAACTTCCAATAAAAAAGCTCGAATCTCTTCGAGACGCTCCGTAAATTCACGTTCTAAATCTTCTCCTTCTTTTCTGCGGAAATCATTAATATTTTCGACGGCCTCTTCAACTACTTGAATCACTAGGGCTTTTTCTTCGTCCGATAAATCCTCTTTGGATTGACTATAAACCTCTGGCATTTTTAAAATCAGTGATAAGTAATCTTGGGTAGTTTCTCCCAATTCATCATTCAATGATTTCAATTCGTTATAATAAGTTTTTGCTAATTCTCTATTGATTGAAATAGGTATAGAATCTCCAATTGCTTCAACATTAATTGAGATATCTACCTTCCCTCTTCCAAGTCCTGCAGAAAGCTTCTTTCGAATCTCACCATCAATTTCTTTATATTGAGATGGGATACGCGTATTTAAATCCATCGATTTACTGTTCAAAGAACGGATCTCGACAGTGATTTTTTTCGATTGGAAATTTCCTGAAGCTTTTCCAAAGCCGGTCATAGATTTTAGCATACTCGCTTTTTTTTGTAAAATTAGAAGAATTCTAGCTTATATCCGAAGAACGCTACATCTTCTTCCTGATTTTGAGTTGAAATGAACTGGACGAGGTAATATAAACCCCAATAAAAATGATGAGCATATAAATTACTTTCTCCAAGGTAATTGTATCTGTATAATCATCGGCGATACCGATTGCGCTTAAGGTAAACGCAAAAAACATCACCAAGACGGGTTGTAAGTATATATATGCTGAAGATACTGATGGACTTAAATGCTTCAAAGCATACATGGTAAGCAGGTATGTAAAGAAAGTTACACCAATAACGACATAGACAATTTTAGCAGCGACATCTGAAGTTATGGAACTGAAGTCGGTTTGAGCAAATTCTGACAACGTGGGTGGGTAAAGCATGATAAATGATGCACCAAAAGTAAACACATAAGTGATAACAGTTAACGGTGAATATTTCTTCATCAATGGTTTGGCGATTACTAAATAAATGGCGTAACTCACGGCATTTATAAATAAAAACAAATCGCCCAGTATAGAGTCCCCACTTCCTGTTCCTGCAGTTAATGTAAGAAGAATTGCTCCCGCAGCTCCGAGTGCAATTCCAATCGATTTACGCCAAGTAACAGATTCCTTTAGAATGAAAAAGGAGAGGATGACCACCAAAATTGGGTTCACCGTCATGATAATACCTGAGTTGATTGAAGATGATAAATTCAACCCATGAAAGAAAAACAACTGATTTACGGTAACACCAAACACTCCACAAACGGCCAATAGAAGTAAGTCTTTCCGTTTCACTTTTTCTTTAGGAAGAAACATCTTTACTATCCAAAAAAGGATCGTTGCTCCAAGCGCCCTGAATAATATAAAGACATTTGGTGTGAGGAAATTTGGCATAACTCCCTTTGCAATCACGTGACTTGCACCATAGAGAGCATTGACAAGAAATAGAGCTACATGCGCTCGAATTAAATCAGACTTCAATGCTATTTATTAAATGATGCGACAGCATCAGCGACAACACTTTTAGCATTCCCAATAAACACTTCATCCTCATTAATGATATAAGGACGTTTGATGAATGTGTACTCTTCCAAAATATATTTCTTGAAATCAGCTTCAGTCAAATTCATTTCATTCAACCCCATCGAACGATATTTCATCGCCTTTTTTGAAAACAATGCTTCGTATGAACCTACTTTTTCTTTCAACCAGTCCAATGTCTCCTCGTCAATATTCTCTTCCTTAATGTTTTGTAGAATCACATCTTCACCAGGATTGATTTCTTTTAAAATACGTTGATTCGTACTACAGCTTTTCAAGTAAAAAATCTTTTTCATAATTAACGATTACGTTGTGTGTTTTGATCTTGATCATTGGTAATTCCCGTAGCACAACCTTTTGTTTTCTTCTCAAAAACAAACATATACTTGATGTGAAAAAGAATTGGCCAATACGTTGAAGAAAACCAATGCAATGATGGCTTTCCGATTACAGTACTAGAAGACCCAGCTCCTGTTGTAGATTGATAACCTAAAATCGGCACGCGCACGCCAGGAATTAAATACGCACCTCTTTTCAGTTTAAACCCAATCCCTAGTCCATAATGCAATTGCACATGTAATGGATTGTATCTTTGTTCTGAAATAACCGTTGTCGGATATACCGAAGCATATGCATCAGACTGATCCATGACACGATAATCAACGTTTAACCCTAAACTATTATCTAAGAAAAAGTTTGTTTTATCGCGACCTTGATTCTTTTTAAAATGAATGTTTTTGTGTAGTGAAAAACGAGCATAAGCATTCCCATGACCCAAGCGAAAGACTTCAGTAGAATTGTTGTTCGTTACATTGTTATTGACCTGAATATTTTCCCCTCCACGGAAATACTTAAAACCAATACCCCAATCATAGTAACTCACCAAAACGGTTTTCAACTTCAAGGATAATTTAGAGCGTTTCTTTGGAAAGTGCATTAGACCGATTTCACCGTAAACGCCAAGTTTTCCAAATTGATCGTGCGAATAATTTCCCAGAAAACCATCGTTTGTGAGGTTCGCTTCAACCAATTCATTTTTTCGGTTCGTCATTAAATAAGTAGGGCCTAATTGAACTTGTAAACCAACACCGCGTAAATCTCTAAAATCTCGCGTACCAAAGGCGCTACTTCTTTTATTTGGGGTTAAATCTCTCGGTTGAGCAAAAGCCAACGTAGAAATAAAAAGTGCAATAAATACAATGATTAATTTCATACTATATCTTTTCAAGTATCATGTTCATCACTTCCTCAGAATCCCACAATGATTCAATGTTTGGTGTTTTCATGACTTCCTTCATTATTTTATCCTGACGTTTTCCATTCTCATGAGCAACGCTATAACGGATGTTACTGAATGTTACCATAGAATATAACGGCATCCACTTGTCTGGGTACGCTTTTGAAAACTTCGCCTCAATTTTTTTCTGAAGCAAGAACATTGGATCTGCTACAAAATCACGCATAACATGATAATTATACAGTGATAAATCTTGTAAGGCATCACCATCTGGCTTTCTAACTTTTGAATATTCCTCGAACACCTTGTCCCAATCTTCGTTGTGTTTTTGTACGAGTTCCCACATTACAGAGCAATCTTCAAATCCCCCATTCATTCCTTGACCATAAAATGGTACTGTAGCATGCGCTGCATCTCCCATCATGGCAACTTTACCATGATGCCAAGGGTAAGAACGCATAATTGCTAACGATGACAAAGGGTGATCTTCCCAAACATCCGAGATATTTGGCATCATTTCATAAAAATCAGAGAATGTTGATTTAAAAAATGCGTCAACTTCTTCTTTTGTATTGATCTTATCGAATGCATTTTCTTCTCCTGTGTGAGGCATAAATAAAGTACAAGTAAACGAACCGTCTTCGTTCGCCAAAGCAATCAACATAAACCTTCCCCTAGGCCAAATATGTAATGCATTCTTATCCATTTTATACGATCCATCCTCATTAGCTGGAAGCAAAATTTCTCGATAACCATCTGAAATGAAGTTTTGACTATAATTAAATCGATCTAATTTCTGCAAAGCATTATGTCGCACTGCTGAAAACGCACCATCGCATGCAAAAACAACATCTGCTGAATCTTCAATAATTTCTCCAGTAATATAGTTTTTCAATGTTACAGAACCTTTCTCCGTGTCTGCGTCCAAGCACTTCATGTTATAATGAATTGTAGCACCACCAACTTCTTCGGCGATATCCATCATACGTGCATTCACACCGCCTCTAGAAACTGAATAAATAGCTTCTCCTTCCTTTCCATAAGGTTGATTAGAAAGATTTCCTTCTGTATCATGCATAATACGACCATACATAGGAATTGCAATATCACGAACTGCATCTCCAACACCAACCGTATCCAGTGCTTTCCACCCTCGAGTTGATAAAGCCAGATTAATTGACTTACCAGCAGAAATTTCAGCATCTCTAATATCAGGTCTTCGTTCGTAAATGGTAACTTTATAACCTGCTTTGGATAAATAAACGGCCCACAAAGAACCCACTAATCCTGCACCTACAATAATTGCACTTTTACTCTTTTCCATCTTATTTTCTTTTCCAACCTTTTGAATAAGGCGTTTCAAAATATGTGTTTCGCGCACGTTGCGCCAATTTCTTTTTATGCAAAGCAACACTTCCCCTCCAAAGGACAATTCCTCCTATGATTACAGCAGTGGCTTGTATCGCCAAATTAACGTACACAGAAGTTTCTGTCAAACCACCAGAGTAATTCGCTTTAATTAAAGTTTGTATCGTTAATTCGTCCATTGTATTATTTTATTGAATTGCCCCTTCCAAGCAAACACCAAAATTGTAACAATCTTCAAAAGAATTATACAATGGTGCAGGTGCAATACGAATTACATTTGGTTCTCTCCAATCTGCAATTACACCTTTCTTTGTCAAGGCATCAAACAAATCTTTTCCTTGACCGTGAGCTAAAATAGAAAGTTGAGCCCCTCGCTTAGTTTTATCTTTTGGTGTAATAATTTCGAATGTACAACGATCTGAATTTCGTTTAGAAATATCTTCAATTACGAATTCTAAAAATCCAGTCATCAAATCTCTTTTTTCTCCAATACGATCCATTCCCGCTTCATCAAAAATATCCAAAGAAGCTAAATGTGCAGCCATACCTAACACGGGTGCATTACTCAACTGCCATCCTTCTGCACCTCTCATTGGGTTAAAACCAGGTTCCATTTGAAAACGCGTTTCTTTATCATAACCCCACCATCCTGCAAAACGCGGCAGCTCAGGATTATACGCATGTCTTTCGTGAACAAAGATTCCGGAAACTCCGCCTGGTGACGAGTTCAAGTATTTATATCCACACCAAGCCGCAAAATCTACTCCCCAATCGTGAAGTTTAAGGTTAATATTTCCTGCAGCATGTGCCAAGTCAAAACCAACTTTAGCACCAACAGCGTGTCCTGCCTTGGTTATTGCTTCCATATCAAATAACTGACCCGTGTAATAGTTTACACCGCCTATCATAACCATGGCTAACTCATCGCCAAGCTCTGCAATTTTATTTAAAATATCTTCTTCTCGAATTAAGTGTTCTCCTTCTCTTGGTGCAATTTCAACTAAATCCGTTTCCAAATTTAATCCATGAAATTTAACTTGAGATTCCAATGCATATTGATCGCTAGGGAATGCTTTTGCCTCACAAATAATTTTCGTTCGTTTACCCTCTGGTTTGAAAAAAGAAACCATCAACAAGTGTAGATTTGTAGTCAGCGAGTGTGTGACAACAACTTCTTCGGGGTTTGCTCCAACAATTTTCGCTGCTTTTTCAGTTAAAAACTCGTGATAAGCAAACCAAGGTTTTTCAGCTAAAAAATGCCCTTCAACACCATATTTAGCCCAAGCATCCAACTCTTCTTGAATATAACCTCCAACTGTTTTAGGCTGTAATCCAAGGGAGTTCCCTGTAAAGTAGACCATTTCTGTATCCATAAAATTAGGAAAATGAAACTTGTCTCTAAAAGATTTCAATGGATCTTTTTGGTCCATTTCTCGAGCAAACTCTAATGTATTCTGGTGTATCATATTCTTTGAAAATTGTCTTTTCAAAGATAATAATATCATTTATCTATCCGATACGAAACACATTGTATTCTAGATTACCTAATAAGCGTAACATTGCCTTGTTTGATAACGGTAGAACCATCATGAAAATGTCCTACAAACTTATAAAAGTAAACACCTTCCGAGCATTCTTCGCCACGCTTATTCTTTCCGTCCCACATATTAACTCCAGTAAAATCTGTTGCATCCGTTACCACATTTCCCCATCGGTTTAAAATCACGAAATCGTACCCATCAAAAACATCGAAGTCTAAGCTGAAAAAATCATTCACCTCATCGCCGTTTGGAGTAAATACATTTGGTATAGTAAAATCTGCAGTGATTAAGACTTGTAATTGATATGTATCTGAACATCCGTTGGTGTCAGAAACAGTCAAAGTAATTGTTTGTTCTCCCGGAATGGTCCATGAATAATCAACATCTTGATCTGAACTGTTTGATATTGACCCGGTTGTAAAGCTCCAATCCCAACTTACAATATCACTCAATGTTGAAGTTGATTGATCGTCGAATGTAAACCCTTGTGAGACTTGACCTTCATACATAGATGTAGTGAAAAACGCGTCAATATCATCATAAAAAATGGTGATTGGATCTAAATCGTAAGGTACTTGACATCCATTATCATCAGATAAAACAATACTCACACCATACGTTCCAGCCTGATTATATATATGCGTAAAGGCACTTGTATCGTTGACAATATTTGTATCGTCAAGGTCCCATTCTATATTAGTTACGCCATTTTGATTCTCAGCATAAAACTCTATTTCCGGATCACAATATTCCCCTATGTTTGTCCATCCTGGATCGGCAGAAGGCCCCAATATTTCCAGAAAATCAACAAAAGTAGAATCTGCAGTACAACTAAATTCGTCTTGAATCGTTAATGTAACGGTATATGTACCAGCAAAAACATAGGTGTTTTGTGGGTTTTCCAAGGTTGAATTATTTCCATTACCAAAATCCCAATCCCAAGAAATCACCTGCCCATAGGATTGAGAAGTATCTGTAAAGCTTGCAAAAACAGGTGGGCACGTAAACTCTCCAAACTGATTTACACTTGCTCCCGAGAAGGTGAAATTTGATGAAGCTTGTGGTAATGAAACAATGACCTCATTACTCACTGAATCCACACAACCATTTGCATCGGTTACAACTAAACTAACATCATGCGTTGTTGAAAGACTTGAGCTTACTCCTTCGTTAAATTGGCCTGTATAGGTATCCGTAACGCTTGTTTGAACCCCATCAATATACCAAATATAATCCAATGGATCATCTCCAATTGAAGTGCTTAGTGCAGTGAAATCCGTTACATCACATACCACACTATCCATCAGAAACTGAGCCGTTGGTTTTGTAATATTTGTTGTTGCAAAAGCCGTTGCAGAACAGCCATTGGCATCTTCAACAGTGAGAACAGTTTGAAAAGACCCTTCATTCGTGAAGGTAAAACTACCATCTTGATTAATATCTGTTGTGATTACCGAGGTGCCATCGGTATACACCCACTCCATACTAACTATTGGAGCACCGTTATTGTTTGTAGTAGAATTATTCTCAAAATTAACTGTAAGCGGTGCACACCCAGAACTATCATCAGCAATAATTGCAGCGCTTGGATTATCTAAAACAACGATATCCATTGTATCAACATCTATGCAACCTAAGAAATCTGAAACGCTATGAATTACCTCATAATTGCCCCAATTAAAATAAATGTGAGTTGTATCAATGGGCTCAATCACCGGAAAGAAACCTGTCGTATCCCATGGGTTGTAATAGATGTTTCCATCCCCCATGTTATAAAAGTTGTTCATTGTGTCCTGCAGAGCAATTCCCGAATTTCCAGCCACTGTATCAATGTATACATAAGACCCCAAACAAATGGTATCTTCCCAAAGAGCAAAATCTTGAGATGCATCCAAGTAGGATAAGTTAATAATCGCTTCAGCGGTACTAGAACAACCTGTTGTATTATTAGTTATATTTTGTTCTATTGTAAACATGCCATAACTATTGTAAACGTGCTGTTCTGATCCTTGGTTTGCATCATCTAAATCGACATCATTCAACACCGTACTCGTCATATCTCCCCACGTCCAAGTCATTGTTGCATCATCCGAAATATTTCCAATTATCGACAAGTCTGTAACATCAATCGTAACTGGCAAAGTTGGGTTGCACAATAAAAAATCAGACGGTTCGAAAGAAGCAATCGGCCCGCTTATATAAATAGAATCTTCACCAACCACTTCATAATTACAACCTTGAACCGTTGCAGTCATCATTAAGGTAACAAATCCTGTATCAGAATATGATGTTGATGGATAGAATACAGGAGGATTAGAAATAGCGCTAGTTCCATCACTAAATCCCCAAGAATACAAAACATCTGAAGGTGAAAAAGGAGGGGATACAGAAGCATAACCAAAAGCATCTATCATTTCATCCGAACAGACGAGCGTAGAATTTAAATCAAACCAGGCACTATCAATTGAACCAACTTCGATTGTATCAACATATAATGCTGTTGCTTGACAGCCAGACAGTGTTGTTATTGTTAATTCTGGACTAAAAACACCTATTCCATATGTTTCTACAGGAGGATTTTGACCATTGTATGTATTTCCATTTCCGAAATTCCAACTCCAATCCACTATCGGGTCATTTCCAGGTTCAAGAGCCGTTGATAAATCCGTAAAATTTACATGTATTGAATCACAACCGCTTAAGGTATCCATTGTAAAAACTGGTGTTTCCAACATTCCTACCTGAATCGAAGAGGGTAAGTTAAAAATTGCACTACATCCAAAATCATCCGAAACAGTCAAGGTTGGAAAGTATTCTCCAGAATCTATATACGTATGCGCCGGTGGAAATTCTCCTGAAAAAGTTGACCCATCACCAAAATCCCAATTGAACTGTGTAGCTCCCGTGCTCGTGTTTGTAAACGTAACGTCCTTCGGAGCACATCCGTACGTGTCGTCTACAGTAAAACTTGCCGTCGGAACAGATAAAACAACGAGTGTTTGAGTAATTGTAGAAGTACAACCTAACGCAGAATTACCCGCAGTTAAAGTAATCGTATAAGATCCTGCCGCTAAATACGTATGTACTGTGTTTTCTAAGGACGATGTTGCAGTTCCATCTCCAAAATCCCATGTCCATTCATTTGCATTTGTTGATGATGCATCCTGAAACTGCCCAGTTTGTGTTAAACAAATCGTATCCGGAATGTTCATTCCTGCTTGAAAATCTATTACTTCGATATCGAGTTGACTTGAATTTGAACAACCTGTCCCAGGACTTGTAACTATCAAGTCTATCGTATATGTGCCTGCCGTATTATATGTAATTCCAACTGGAGAATAATCACTGGATGATTGACCATTTCCAAAATCCCACGAATAAGAATACCCAGCACCTGTAGTTGATGTATTGTTAAAAGTTGCGGCAAAAGGCAAGTTACATGCAGACCCATTCAAAGCGAAATCGACCACAGGAACTTCCTCTACTAAAATATAAGCTGGTTTAACCTCACTTTCTGAAGTACCATCCATCAATTGTATTGTTAGCGTAATGTTGTATGTCCCTGCTAAACCAAAAGCATGCGCAGGATTTTGTGCATTGGATGAATTACCATCTCCAAAATCCCATGTCCAAGCCTGAATAGCTGATCCACTTGAAACAGATAAATCCGTAAACTGAACGGAATCCCCAACACATACCGCCAAAGGTGAAGCTAAAAAATCTGCTGTTACACTTTGTGAAAATGCCGTAATACTAAAAAATAAAAAGAGAAAAATAGTGGTAATTCTCATAGTTAATATAGGTTTGGTTGTTCAAATATACAAAATCAAAAATTGGAGACTAAATCCAACCATAGCCACTATTTTTACGTAAGACATAAAAACACAGTCATGAATCGTATTTTCACCATATTGGCGCTTCTAGCAGCAATTAATTCTGCAAATGCACAAAATTACTACTCTTTCCCTTTGGAAAATAGCAGATGGTCTAATCAACATCGATCTTATACACTAGATGAATGGTTCATTCCAACCTATACAACGGAATGGGTTAATAATTTTTGCGCAAATGGCAATGACACCACTATCAATACAATCAATTATAAGCAAATTGATTTGTGTAACAATTCAAGCTCTTCATATTTTGGAGCGTTAAGATACAATATTGGTCAGGTGTTTTTTGTTCCACAAGATTCTACATCAGAGTTTCTATTGTATGATTTTTCAATGGATGCGGGCGAGTCTGTTGATGTAATTATAATGAATGGAAATGCAGAGTGGCCTTCAGTAGATTATTCAATGACCAATGTTACCGTTCAAAATGTAGACACGATAACTGTAAACGGAACGGAACGGAGACGCTTAGATATGGGCGGTGCCTTTTGGATAGAAGGAATTGGAAATACTTTCGGTTTATTTATGGAACCATGGATGAATGTTTCAATGTATTTCCGCGAGCTCGTTTGTGCTAGTGAAAATGATACCATAGTTTACGATCATTATTCATTTCCTCAATATCTAGAGCAAGGAATGCCTGGTACTTGTGATTTAACCTTAGCTTTAGATGAAAATTCACATGATAACATTCTACTAAGTGTATTCCCAAATCCAACGCAGGGAGTGTTTACAATTTCAACGCCAACACAGGTTGGGGAAGTTACCCTTTTTGATGCTGCGGGAACGATTCAATATAAATCACACATAACCACTGGAGAATTGAAAGTCTCTTCTAAGAATTTATCTCCAGGAATCTACCTAATTCATTTTGAGAATGGTGAAAACGTGGCAACCAAAAGGCTGGTCATTTCAAATTAATTCAACACTTATTCGTACCTTTGTCACCGATTATAATTCTTGATAATATCGTAGGTAATGGATACTAAAACAACAATAGACAGATCAAAATCAGAAGCACTTTTTACAAAAGCAAAAACATACTTTCCAGGAGGAGTCAACTCTCCAGTAAGAGCCTTTAAGTCTGTAGAAGGAGGTCCGTTATTTATTAAGAAGGGTGATGGTTGTCACATTTGGGATGAAGATGGAAATGAGTTTATTGATTTTTGTTGTAGTTGGGGTCCGCTAATTTTAGGTCATAACAACCAAAATGTTTACAATGGCGTTGTTGCTGCACTACAAAATGGTGCCAGTTTTGGTGCTCCTACGGTTTTAGAAAATGAATTAGCTGAAATCATTCTTTCACGTAATCCATTTATCGAAAAAATTCGATTTGTAAGTTCTGGAACGGAAGCTGTGATGTCGGCATTGAGATTAGCTCGTGGTTACACAGGAAAAAAGAAAGTATTGAAGTTTGAGGGTTGCTATCACGGTCATGTGGATTCAATGTTGGTGAAAGCAGGTAGTGGATTGGTCACTTTTGGTGAGTCTTCCAGTGCAGGTGTTCCAGAAGAATATGCAAATGAAACTTTAGTGCTACCATTGAATGATATTGACGCATTGCGTGCATGTATTGCAGAATACAAAGATGAATTAGCCTGTGCTATTATTGAACCAATTCCTGCAAACAACGGGTTATTGCTTCAAGAAAAAACATTCTTATTGGAATTAAGAAAACTATGTACGGAAAATGGTGTCTTATTATTCTTTGATGAAGTAATCTCTGGATTTAGAGTTGGTTTTAACGGGGCAGCCGAATTATTCGATATCAAACCAGACCTTATTACCTACGGTAAAATTATTGGTGGTGGGTTACCTGTTGGGGCATATGGAGCGAGTGCTGAAATAATGTCGTGTGTTGCTCCAGACGGGCCGGTATATCAAGCAGGTACACTTTCAGGAAATCCTGTTGCGATGGCGGCGGGAATTGCACAACTTTCTGAGTGCGCTAAACCAGGTTTCTATGAAGACCAACTTGAACGTACGCTTTTCTTCGTGAATAAAGTAAACGATCATGCAAAAGCAAAAGGGTATAACTTTGAATTGGTTACTGTTGGATCTATTTTCTGGTTGTCTTTTGATGGAAAGAAAAGCGTTCGTCGTGCCGATGAAATTAACCCTGATCAAATTGAATTTAAAAACCTCTTTGCTGCATTACTAGACCGTGGTATATACATTGGGCCAAGTAAATATGAAGTTGGATTTGTTTCACAAGCGCACACGAAAGATCAACTTGAGATTGCTGCGAATGCAATGTGTGATGCTTTAGACGCCGTTTATAGTTAATCGCCTAATTGATCATCTAACAAGGAATCGTCGACAACAACGACTTTTTCCCAGTTTTTTCTGAGAATTGTATGAAGTCCCCATGCCGCGGCTAAGCCCAGTGGCAATGCAATAAGTCCTAAAAGAACTTCTGGAAGGTCGAAAATAGCGTCCCATTCAAAAAGCACCGCAAAAACCCCAATAAGAAATCCTCCGGCAATAACACCTCCATAATAGGTCACAACACCGATTATAGCAAAAAGCCATTTGTTTTTTCCGTGCTTATCAGCAAGGTTGTAAAACCATTTCCCTAGAAAGTAAATCAATAATAAGCCTAACATGCTGATCGTTTTAGTTTTCGCATTCCGCTTTCTTCTGGCGCATCATTTCTCCACCCATCATTTGGTAATCTTTACAGGCTACCGTTTTAGCTTCCTTTAATTCAGCTACCTTGTTTTGTTCTTCTGAAGAAGGTCTCTTATCAAAAAACTGTTGCGTATAATCATTGAGTTCTTCCCCAGCTGTCAAACATTTACAGAATTGCTCGTCTTTATTAGAACATGATGCCAATATCAAAAGGGCAAATAGTGCGATAATTTTCATTTAGTGAATATAGTTAATTAAATGTGCTCAATTTATATTGACTTTTTTCTTTTCTTCTTTTTTTTGGTTTTAATTACTGTTTCCTCTACTACAATCTGTTCTTGTTCCAATTCAACAGTTCCTATTTCCTTTAATTTCTTCTCTGCTTCATTTCCCGTAAAAACTTCTTCCGTTGTAATTCCGTTCTCTGTTGTTTTTATCGTAACCGTTTTTTTTCCTCCACGTTCGCGAACCTCAACCTCCTTCTTAATTTCTTTTTGCGTTAATGGCTCCTGAACCATCAATTCCTTCAATTTTGCCTCTGCTTCATCCCCTTTAAAAACCTCTTCCGTTACTTTTCCATCCTCGACCGTAGTTACATAAAGCGTTTTTATACCGTCATTGTCTTCCATACGGAACTCTTTTCTAACCTCCTTCTTATTTTCCTGTCCATAAACAAAAGTTGTTGACAATGAAAGGAATATAATAGATAGTATGAGATAAATGGTCTTCATAATTGTTGTTATTTAATACAAGGATACAATATAATCGGCACAATTTAAAAAACAATGATTTCATCCTTTCATACAATCCAATAAGTCAACAATCTTATTATTTTTAAAAGAAAAAACGATGTCAAAACTTCCCCATGTCGGCACAACGATATTTACCATCATGTCAAAATTGGCCAATGATGTTGGCGCCATTAATTTATCACAAGGCTTCCCGAATTTCCCTGTGGATGAAAAACTGGTTGAAATTTTACGTCAAAAGTCCCATGAGAATGTGCATCAATATATGCCAATGTCTGGGTTTCCTGAATTGCTTACTAAAATTGGAAGCTTGATTGAATCTTCTTATAATAGAACCATTGAACCAGACAAAGAATTATTGATTACGGCGGGAGCAACACAAGGGATTTTTACCACAATTTTAGCTCTAGTAGATCAAGGCGATGAGGTTGTCATCTTAGACCCAAGTTACGATTGTTACGAGCCTGCAATTACATTAGCAGGAGGTAAAGCAAACAGAATTTCATTAAACAAAGAATTCCTACCTGACTGGGATTTAATTAACGCTACGGTGAACAACAACACACGTATGTTGATCATCAATTCTCCGCATAATCCATCTGGCCGAGTTTGGAAAATGGAGGACATGGAACAACTGGAAAAATTGATGCAAAAGCATCCAAAACTCATCTTACTTTCTGACGAAGTTTATGAATATATCACGTTTGAACAAAAGCATATCTCAATCAATTCAATTGCATCCATTCGAGATCGATCTATCATCATTTCATCTTTCGGAAAAACCTTCCACATAACGGGCTGGAAAATGGGATACCTTGTAGCTCCGGAAAACGTGATGATTGAGATCAAAAAAGTGCATCAATTCAATGTATTTAGTGTAAACAGCGTGGCGCAAGCCGTTTTAAGCACCTATTTAGACTCCGTAGATGTTTCAACGTTGGGAGCATTTTACCAAGAAAAACGTGATTTATTCCACAAACTAATGAAACCCTCCCGTTTTAAATTATTGCCTTGCGAAGGCACCTACTTTCAAACGGTTGATTATTCTGATATTTCAGATTTAGGCGATGTTGATTTTTGTAAAAAATTAGCCAATGATTACGGTGTTGCTGCCATTCCAATTTCTGTTTTCAATGCATCCGGAAAAGATCAAAAAATAATCCGTTTTTGCTTCGCGAAAGATGACGAGACTTTAATTAAAGCAACAGAACTGCTATGCAAGATTTAAGAGTAACCTTGGTTCAAGCCAATCAAGTTTGGGAAGATAAAACGGCAAATTTCGAAAATTACACGCGTCTTTTGCGTGAAGTGAACACAGACCTCATCGTTTTACCTGAAAT
>Ga0193955_1000187_pt1 | contig 38575 bp, 78 predicted proteins | sample BB_6_MG_FD_140343 | JGI IMG/M metagenome (GOLD analysis project Ga0193955, IMG submission 140343) | Microbial mat bacterial communities from the Broadkill River, Lewes, Delaware, United States - BB_6_MG | ecosystem: Environmental > Aquatic > Freshwater > River > Microbial mats | place: USA... | reverse complement strand
TTTTTAAGCACCCTTCTGATCTTTCTTTCGCTCATGTATGGGTACTGCTTCTTGAATGCAGGTATTGAATTATACATCCAGTAAAGGCCATCATGAAAGTTTGTCCCGTTCTGTTCATTATGTCTGATCCAATATGCAATCTGTTCAAGGATAATAGCTTCCTCGATCCCATACTTCTCAGCGATTTCAATATCAAAATAGTGCTTCATCTTCCCTCTGTTGAACTTTGTTCCAGCAAATACCGCAGAAATATTTCCACGCACTAAAAGGGTCATCGATATCTTTCTCCTCTAGAACATCAACAGCGTCGAAAACATCAACTGCATCAAGCTTTGTAAAGAAGTTCATGGCAGAAGATAGTCGCTTGCCAGTTATTCTGAACTCATATCTGTTCATGAAAAAATCGATAACATATTCTGCATCCCTGTAACTCATTTCGCCTCCTTTGCTTCACATGCCTCTATGAAGTCCTGAATCAGTACCCGTGTGAGTGCTGATAGTGTTCCGTACCCCTTACGCTTGGCGATCTCGATTCCCGCCATTTTAAGGTCTTTGTCGATTGCTACTTGTAATAGAACCTTACTCATAATAGTCTCCTCAAAAATTAACTATGCTACATCTTAACATCGATTTAATGAGAAGTCAATGACGAATTAATTTATTTTTAATTAAAAAACACTTGAAATGTTCCGAAAAGTAAGGTATAACTTAATAGACGCAAACAGGAGGTGCAGGATGTGTTTTAATATGATGAACTATCAAGACTACCGGGGGCGGGTCATCGCTGCCTCTGGTCGGGTGATGAGCGGTAATCGCTCCCGGTGCAATCATAACGTTCCGGGGAATTTATTTGAGTTGAAACGGTGTCTCTGCATGTTCCTGGAGGAGCATGATGATATGTGGCGAGAGATCGCAGAGCAGGCGATTGTTGATATTTTTAAGGCCACCGGGGTGAGTGCTTCGGTTGAGCAATTTTTGAAGTGAGGTGCAGTATGAGATACAGAGCATGGTTTAGTACGGGTGACGTGCTTGAGATTGAGGCAGAGGATATCTATCACGCAGAGATCATTGCAGGCGAATGTTTGCAGAGGCATTTCAGTGACAATGATTACATCGGGAGGATCGAGGAAAGTGAGTGTACGATGAAGAAAAAGGAGGTGCAGCATGACTAATGTAACGATAACATTCCTCCCCGTGGTGAAATGCCCGGAGTGTGGGGAAGAGATGATGGGCAAGGACGTTGTGAGAGCCTGCTCTGATGATATAAAGGGGCTTTGCTGGTATGTTACTTGTACTGAATGTAAAGAGCTGATTCGGGTGAATTTTGAGTTATTAGAGGAGGATTGATGAAACGAGCGATAACGGATCTTATGTTGGCGCATGAACGCAGGGAGGAGCCCGCTTGCTACCAGTGTGGTGATGAGATTGATGATGAAGGATATGATTATGAATGCACTAAGTGTGGGCGTGTTCTATGCGAAGAATGCAGCAACAGGTATAGAGGGATGTGTGAAGTATGTGAGTGGGAGGATTATTGATGAACTGCAAATTATGCCTGATGTTTCCGATCATGTTTGTCTGTGAGCGATGTGGTCGGGGTGTGTGTGAGCGGTGCTATACGAAAGGGTACTGTGATACTTGTTTTGACGTGATTGTGAGCAAGGGGAAATGATGGATTTTCTATTAAATAGTATTTTCATGTTCTTGGGCCTGTGTCTTGGGATCTTTTTTGGGGCAACTGTTGGTTATAACGCAGCGGTTGATAAGCTCACGGAATATTTGAAGACTGTTCACGGCATTGATTGGAGGAATAATGGAAATAATCAGCAATAGCGAATACCGTCAGAGGGAGGGGATCTCCTCCTCTGATGTGAAGGGGTGGGTGGATGCCGTTAGCCCGCTGCATTGGAAACATAAGCAGGAGAATCGCAAGGATAGCGACGCTTTCCGGTTCGGTCGGTGTCTGCACTCAATGCTGCTTGAGAATGTTCAGATTCCTGTTTTTTACCCGCCAGTTAACAAGAAAACAGAGAAGCCGTTTGGTCCATCGTCTGATACTTATAAGAACGCAGAGAAGTTGTTCTCGGATGAAAACGGTGGAGACTATTTCACCCCGGGGGAGTGGGCGAAAGCGGAGGTGATGATTGAGAGCACAAAGAAGATCGCCAGCAACGTTCTGGGGGGTCGGGGATTCAATGAGCGGTCGTTTTTCGCAACCTGCCCTGATACCGGAATGAAGCTGAAGTGTCGCCCTGACCGGATCATCGGTTCCACACTGGTGGACGTGAAGACCTGTGGCGATATCGGATCGTTTGAAAAGAGCATCGCAAACTACCACTACCACATTCAGGCGGCGTTTTACATGGATGTTTTCGAGTTGTCAACCGGGAGTAAATTGACGGGGTTCCTGTTTGTAGCAGTCGAAAAGCAAGCACCGTTTGATTGTGCTATTATCCAGCTATCGCAAGAGTATCTGGAGATCGGACGGAAGCAATATAAAAGAGCACTGAGAGAGATGAAGCAGTGCCAGGAATCGGGTGTTTTCCCCGGGGTGATGGGTGACAAGGAAGTGTTAACAATGGCTGCTCCGTATTGGTTATGGAAGCAGGAGATGGAGGAAGTATGAGTCAAGCAATAGCAATCGTGAAGGGTATGTTTGGGAACGAAAAGATTAAAGCAGCATTCAAGAATGAGGAGGATATCATCAATCGGGAGTCGGCATTTGCAATTCAAGCGATGCAGGCGAATAGTTATCTTGCAGGTATCGCAATGAGTAACAAAGACAGCCTGATTAAAGCGATCCTGAATATCGCCCTCACAGGGGTGACGCTCAATCCGGTGATGAAGCACGCTTACCTGGTACCTCGCAAAAAGGCTGTGTGTCTCGACTTCTCCGCCCGGGGGTTGTCACACATGGCGATCAATGCCGGGGCCGTTAAAGATATCACAACCCAGCTTGTATATGAGTTTGATGAGTACTCTCTTGAGCAGGGGAGTAATCCCCGGGTGAAACACTCTGTCAAGTTCGGGGATCGGGGGAAAATCATTGGTGCATACTCAAGCGCCCTCCTTGCAACTGCAACATATCACATTGAGGCTATGTCAATCGGGGAGATTGAGGCGATTATGCGACGGTCTGACGCCTACAAGTCCGGGAAGTCCTGCCCGTGGAAAACCGACTTCGGGGAGATGGCACGTAAGACCGTGATCAAGCGGTTGTTTAAATACCTGCCGATTCCGTCTGAAGTTATGGCGGCTGTGCAGATTGATCATGAGACGAACCCGGCGCTGGCAGTGGAGCCTGAGCAGAAGGGACTTGACTTGGGTGAAGATTTGATTCTGGAGAGGTGATGACTGGAAGAGAGTTGATTGAATTGATTAAGGATAATGATCTTGAGGATTTTGAGATAAATGTTTCGTACAGCTACCCAGATGGCAGCGAATGGGGAACGACCTATGTGAGCGGGACGATAATTGGGATTGTAGATATTGGATACTCTGACAAATCAGTTATCCTTGACTGGGAGGAATAATGCCTGATAAATGCGAAGTGTGCGGCTGTGTTCCGCAGTGGGGAGAGGAGAACGGTTACGAGGCGGCTGGGTATAGCTGCCTCTGCCATGAGTGTCTTGCTTGGGCGATTGATCGGATGAATGAAAAGGATGCTAAACGAAAAAAGGCCCCCGAGGAGGAGGCCCTGACCGATCATCACTCCGGTCGAGATGCAGAATTAAATTATATCAGGAAAAAATAGGCTTGTCAATTGCAATCGGTGGTGGGTTGTGCTATAGTTATTTATCGGCTCATCACCGGTTTAATTTAGGAGGTGCAGAATGACTTCATCAAAACAGAAGAAATTTATCACAATTAGAGAGATGTTACAGGTTCCGTTTCTGGGGCTGACAAGGCAGCAAGTCAGTCGTTTTTGCCAGCGTCGATTCCGGGGGACGAAAAAGAAAGTCTCCGGGCAACACAATCAAAACTGCTATGATAAACACCAGTTGCTTGATCAAATTCAGGTGTACTATGTTGAGCGGTATGATCTCACAACAATCAAGGATCTCTCCAGAACAAGCCAGTGGAGGCAACACCAGTTGCACAAGCCAGACATGACACGCCTGCTCAAATCAGAGCATATGAAAGGTATCGTCTATCGGCTTGGCCGTAAGCTTGAATATCATTTCAAGGCTGATGATTTTTGGTCTGCGCTTGAATCCCATAGAGCAGAGGCAAAGAGAAACAAACAGGTAGCAGCGGAAAAAGCCCGCAATCGGAGAGATAAGGATAGTTTCCAGAAGATGGGGGATAAGTATTCTGACGGATGCAAGATCATTCCCGGAACCTGCTTCAATGGAGAAGATCTCAGATTCTTTCGCAGCTGGAATAAGCGCCGCCCGGAGAAGTTCAAGATCGATCTGAAAAAGTTCTCCATCATGGGGCGCAAGCTTAAAAAGAGCTGGAGAGGCCGGTATATCACCTGTGATGATCGGACAGACCTTTCTGATATCTGGTATTCTTCCGAGGAATGCAAAGCCCTTCAGGATCAGTGTGGGAGCAGCGTGGGTGTGGTGCATTTTTTGAACGTTGTTAATTGGAAGTAGGGGGAGAGATGGAAAGATGGAGTATAATATTCAGTTTTTTCGGTGAAGTAATTCTTGAGAGACCGTTTCTTGGTGCCCCAATACCTGCTATTATGGGCAGATCAATAGAAATAATCATTGGCAGCAAGAGCTACTATGTTGAAAAGATATACTATGACTATGATCAAGAGATCGTCTCGGTTATATTATGGGAGCATTAAATGAAGCATAAACTTTTCAGACCACATATGAAACAAATAGTGAAGCAGTCGGCGGTTGCAGGTGAGATGCCAGTTGAGATCTATCTCCCGGAGCCGGCGGAGTTGAATATGGAATCTTTGAGCGTATTGTGGGGGCAGGAATGAGGTACGATATAACCTATACATTCCCGGATAATCAAGCAGGGTACAAGGCAGTAGAGAGCATTACGGAGTGGGCCGAGCTAAAGAAGATGAGCATTGACGATGCCATTCAGCACGTTCTCTGGGTGGGGCCTTGGGCGATTGAGCACAGCAATAAAAATGAGGAAGTGATCGATGAGTTGAGGCATGAGGTATTAATGCTAAAACTTGAGTTGAAAAAATTAAAAGATATTACTGGACAGTAGGAGGTGTAGAATGGAAAGCAGCGGTGGACTCGGAGTTACTGGAGTATTGACAATCGTATTTATCGTTTTGAAACTTGTTGGAACAATTACATGGAGCTGGCTCTGGGTACTCTCTCCTCTATGGATTGGAGTGTGCGTAATGATTGTTCTGGTGGGTATCTTGGTGGCGCTTAAATAGTAGGAGGTGCAGATGAAGCGTAAACTTGGCGGAGAAACAACAATGAAGATGACAACCTATCAGGATGGTGTTTTTACCTCTATCCTTTCATATATGGAGCAACATGATGTTGGATTCAGCGTGGCAGTTCATGAGGTCGTGACGGCCGGCTTTGAAGCTCAGGAAAGGGAATTAAACCTGAAGACCGATATTCAGGCGATTGAAGGTGAGCTGGAGTTTCTGAGATTGAGATTCCGAAACATTGAGAAGGCAACAATTGATCTCGGCGAACAGGTGTTTCCACAGGCGGAAGAGCAGGCAAGCAAAGAGATTCCTGAGATCGTGAAGGAGTGCTTTGAGGAGATGAGTAGTGTTCCGCTGTCTGATGATGAGGGGGTAAAGATTACAGTAATGAGTAACCCTGAATTCCCGTATGAGAAGATTGAAACGGAGGGGCATGATGCTTGAGAATGTAAAGAAATATAGAGACGCTATACAGGAATTGATCGACGGAGAGAGCAAGAGAAAGGCGCTTCTGCCAATGCTTCGGCGGCAAACTGCTTCGATTGCTATCTGTGCAACGAAGTTCGACTTTGATGAAGTAAAAATATATATTTATGGGAAAGGCGAGTATATCGGCAAAGCGGTTTTCTATCTAGATGGGAGAGGGATGGGTGACTATTTGGTCAGTGTTTCTGGAGAAGTAGAGGAGGTGAAATGATTGAGAAACTATTTGCCGCACTCGCTGCCCTTTTCGCCGGTGCCTGGATTGGTCGACTGCTGACGAAAAAACAGGTCGTGAAGGTGGAGAAAAAGACCGGTGAACAGGTGATTGATGAGTCCCCGGTGGGTGAGGAGATCGATAGCGAGAGCGATGATGATGCAATGAATAGATTTATGGAGAATACATGAATCACATCAATATACCAAAAGAGTTGCAGATAAGACTTCTGAACCGAGAGATCATGCAATTGACAACTCAAAGCAAGAAATGTAGGGCTGCAAGGCGGTTCCCGAACAGGCGATTCGTAAGTATTGTTCATTCAAAAATGGGTAGAGTAAATAAGCTTCAGCGAAAGATTGATGTAGAGGATGCAATGAAGCGGTTTGAGGAGGGGTGATGAAGCATATATCAATTCTAACAATTTTAATCATGCTCTGGGGGTGTTCCCCCCGGGCTACCGTAAAGCCATGCCAGACGCTCGGTAAAAAGTGTGAGCGATCTATCAAGAAGGTGGGGGATGACTGCTTTGAGATCTCGGTGAACCGGGCGAACCTTAATAAGATCAATAAGGGGGGCGCTTGCCTCAAAATCCCGGTGCAGACCTTTGAGACCACTGAGGGGTGGAGCAATTTCGAGTTTGTGCTATCAGTTGGCGGGGCGGCGGCTGTGTTCTTTTTGGGCGGTCTTTATGTGGGGGGAAGATGAGAACAATATATATGAAACTTAATGGGGATGTGATAAGGGATGAATATGATAACGGTCGCCGGGAGACCACTATGCCTCCCGCTTTAATTCACCTCCTTTGTGAGATCAGTTTCTCCCTGAAGAGGCCCGTTAAAGGGGATCTGATAGTGTTCGGGACTGATGCCTATATGGTAAAGAATGTGGTACGGGTTCCGCTGCATGATGAACTCCGAGTATACTGCAAAGAGGCAGTGATTGTTTTAGAAGGGGATGAATAATGCCACGACCTGAAGATAATGAAGAAATGGGCCTTCGGGTTCGAAATGATGAAACGAAAGCATACTGGAAAAACAAGCGGCAGGCGTCTTTTGAGCACCGCATGGAGGAGATCTCGAAACTTGCGATGCACAGCCATCATGTTTCGGGGGATGTTGCCGGTGAGGATGAGTTGCTTGAGAAGGTTGCTCAGTTATGCCAGAATCTTAAAAATGACCGGGTGGTGGCGAAAATGCCACGCCCTTTGATGTAGGGGGAGTGATGCTGAATGATTGTATTTTAAGATTAAAAAACAGATTGTTACAAGGCGGTGTGCCACGAGGGATTCCGCTTGATCAAGCAATCGACTATTTCGAGGAGAACTTTACAAACAAAAACCTATCAAAAGCAGTTGGTAGAGAAAAAGCCAGAGCTTTATCTGAATATTACCTTCGGAACAATCCGTACTGCACTATTGATGAGACAAACTATGTGTGGCACACAGAAGAGCTTGGAAATCTTGATTCCGAGATCGCAGATCAGAGAATCGATGATGTTAAAAGTGGGAAATCCGAAGTGATCCCGATGGAAAAGGTTTTTGAAGATGCAGTGATCTTTGATGGTGATACAGATAATTAAGGGGGGAGTAATGAACCGGGTAGATTTAATGCATGATATAGTAATAACTGTAGATAGAAATAACATAACAAAAGAAAGATTGATTGAAGCAGTAATGTCGCACTCCTCATCAAGTAAGGACGATGTTGCAGAGGTTTTTAATGTACTCATTAAGCATGGGGAGATATTTATTGATAGAGACCAGTTCGTGCGAGTGCAACCTGATATCAAATCAACAATGACAGCAACTATCGGAGAGTTTAGAGAATATGGCGAGATTGGGGCTAAAGTTGCAGCAGTATTCAATGTGATGGCTGATTCAATACGTCTGAGTTCAGAAGCAAAAGAACGGATAGTTGATAATAACTTCAGATATGTTTTCGATGCAGTGATCAATATGGAGGAAAACAATGTATAGACCAACAAATAGAAGCCTTTACGATATCGTTCATGTTGGGAGCTGGGATGGTATCGAGGTGAAGTACAAGCTATGTGACTTCCTCCACAGCGCCGACAGTGACAAGGTTGTGGTTGATCGGGATTTGATGAGGAACTTTAAGCGGCTGGCAGTATTGCATCGGGAGATGGAGAATTATATTCTCGGGATTGAGGGCTATGAGATCCGTATTGCTCATTGCTACCGGAGCATGACAACTTATCATCGCTTGAAGGCGCAAGGGAAGAAGCCAAGCAAGAACTCTCAACACTTCCGTGGTCTCGCATTAGACCTTCATATTTATCACATGGGGGTTAGAATTCGGAACCGTGAGGAATCTGAGCATATCGCAAAACTGATTTGGGATAAGTTTAATGATGACGTATTACAGGTGGGATTTTATTTATGGGGAGTGCATGTTGGCATACCTGGAGATGGACCAATCGACAGAGAATTAAAGAAGGTTTTATTTCGAGGAGCCACTTGATATGTCTGGCAATTTTTGATATACTTATTTTGAGGGGGATTGGTTATCCTATTACCAGCCCCCTCGCCTGTTTAATCAGGGTAAAATAGGAACAGGCATAATTCAATAATAGGAGACAATCATGTCAAAAAGAATTTTACCAAAAAAAGATGAAAGATTCAATCATCTCGTCACTACAGGTGAGTATGAAATAAGGATCATCGGAAGAGATAGGAGGCCACTTACATATGTCGGGTGCAAATGTGATTGTGGAAAAATATTCTTTGCAGAGTATGGTCATATCATCAGATCAAAGATAAAAAGTTGCGGATGTTACAGGAAAGAACTCAATAGGAGGAAGCTCTTCAAGCACGGAATGAAAGAATCTAAGATATACAAAATATGGTCAGGGATGAAGAAGAGAGTGTTTAATAAAAACGACTCTCATTATTATAGATATGGCGGCAGGGGAATCGGCATATGTGATGAGTGGTTGGATTTCATGAATTTCTATAGAGACATGAATGAATCATATAAAACGGGGTTATCCATAGAGAGGATTGACAATGATGGGGATTATTGTCCAGAGAACTGTAAATGGATACCTCTTGCTGACCAAGGAATAAATACTTCCAGAACACATAAAATAATGATGGATGGCAAGATTACATCGATGAGAAGATTCTGCATAAAGCATAAGCTTGTTTATACGACAACTATGGCGAATATCAGAAGAGGGAAATTGACAATAGCTTGGCTAGAGAAAAAATATGAAGGAGAAGATCATGACACTGAATGATTTATATGAGCAGATCGGAGAACACCTTGAGCAGTTCCCAGAGAGTGGTAGCAAGATGGTGATTTTTGATGAAACAGCGATGATGTATTCAGACCTTACCGTCGAGGAGTGCGACTTTGAGCTTTTTGATTCCGAGACCGGAGAGGGGCAACTACTTGGCGAAGAAGGCGACTATGTTAGACTATATTAAAGGAGAGATAATGAATCCAGAAAAGCAGCAACTTTTATCACTGAGTGATGTATATGAGAGAGAAGCGCAAAAGATTTCAAATGAGATCGCCTTTATTGTGTACGAGGTCGAGAAAAATGGAAAAGAGCTGTCACCGGAGGGGTGCGTGACATTTAGCACAATGGTTTCGACCAGTGCAGCAATGTTCGCAGGTGCAAAGCTATTGAGAGAGAAGGCAGATAAATTGCCAGACAATGTTCCTCTGGGTGACAATGTTACGGTATTTGGTAGCGCTGAGAACTTCAAGAAATTAAAGAAACACTTTAAATAAAAAGGGGGCATTTAGCCCCCATCCCAAAGCCCAAACTTTCTACTATGGGTGCTCAAGTTTTGTTACACGACCGTTTGACGTTGACACCAGATCGCCCACTGCAATCACAAAATCTGTCACATCTGCAACAGGCGTTGTTTGAACCACTCCCGCATCGGTAAACTCAACAATCTTTCCTGACTCAACTGTTTCAATATAGCCTTGCTTACCTTCAAAGCTGAAGATTGCAAACTCACCGGTCTTTAGCGTTTGATAAACATCACTCAAGTCTTTTGCGCAGTTAACCTTTGTTTTAGCCATTATTTTCCTCCGTTTTTACCTAAATCAGCAGCACCTTTGGAAAGGAATCCCCCGCCGATAATTGTTGTTAAAAGGACTGTTACGTCCTGCTTTGCCCATATCCCGTATCCTGACGCCAAAATGAACAGTATAACCATCATAATGTATTCAGAGCGTGATAACTTCTTCATGCATAAACCTCCTCCGTTGCTGTATCAAGTATAGCTTTATATTGCGCTTTTGTCAAAATGTTGCAACCTGCTTCAACAAAGGCGTTGTAGAATGCCACAAACTCGGGAGCCTGAACCGGGCGGAACCTGTTCTTGTTTTTGTCCCGCACTCCGAAGATTGCGTACTCCTCCCCATTGATCTCGATGATCAAAATTGATTCCCGCATGGTTTTGATGCTGCCGTCCACGATTGAACCGGCATTGGGCCCAACCTCAGCCCAGAAAGGGTCAAATTCTACCGGTATGAGTGAGTCTGCGATGGTCCCTGAGACTTTGCACGCCCCGAAGTATCCCGCCCCGTCAGAGTGCTTTGAGAGCACTGTATTGTTTTTAACTGTTATTGCCATTATGGTCTCCAGAAATAGCCGATCAGACGAACGTTTATAAGCGCAACCGGCCCGCCGTAAGTGTCTGTTACATCACCGCCGAGTCTTTTCAGTCCAAGCCCGATCACATCTCCAGGAACAAGGGTGTTGATGAAAAACTTGATTCTTGTTCGCTTCAGGACGTTTGATTCATTCACAGCTATCGTCTCCACCCCTGAAATTGTTGTTGGCGTATCGGCGGTATCCATTAGTTCACCCACTTTTTTCGGAGCTATATCAATCTCATATGCAACATTCCCAGCGGTATTGTCGAGCGGCTCCCATAGAACTTCCATTGTGACTGGGATAGAAGTGTCAAGGCCAGTGGGAACAACAAAGAACCCTCCTCTACCGTCTGTTTGCCCGTTTGCGAACTTGTTTCCAATATATACCAGCGATAGATCCGTTGCAAAGTCAATGTTCTCATTTTGTGGCGCAAAGCCCTGAAGCTGATTGGTGAGCCCCCAGTGCATAGTGAGATCCTTTGGATATCTTGCCCGCCCGAAATACTCTGTGTTTCCATCTGCATTGCACTCCCATCGATTCGTGTGCTGCTTGAGCTGTTCCACGGTGGGGTCTGTTGTGATCGCAGATGTGATCCTGAACCTTCCCCAGTATTTTTCGTAATCGGTGCCATTGATATTGAGGGTTACTTTTGCCCATGTTGTGGGGAGATCATCGGGGTCAAACCCAAAACGCCACTGCTCTGAGCAGCTACTACAGCTTGCGATCTCATACCCTTTCTGTTCGTACGGAAAGTCGGCATTCGTGACCATGTATGGTGAGGTTGCCCATGTTGGAGCAGAATCTTTCAGGTACTCCCCTATTACATTTGCAGGCTCAACAACTCCGATGGTGTCCATTTTAACTTTTGCTCCCCCGAAAGGATAGTCAGCACCAATCAATAGGTATTTCCCTGCGGCGGTCCCACCGAAGAGCCCAACAGTGCTCCCGGAGTCGCTTTGTAGCTCTGTTGTTACGTTTGTTGCTCCGGTGATCGTTAGACCTGTTGTTGTTGCAGTGTCGCAGTGAAAAGCAATATTTACAGGATAGCTATCGCCTTCTCCGAGAACTGTTTCATGTGGCTCTGCTGGCGAGCCAACCGATAGTTCTGCCGCAATATTCAGGCCCTTATCATCTCCCGATGGAGTGACGGTTATGAATTCGACACCTGTTCCGATAAAATCCCATGTGAGCCCATTATATCGCTCAATAATTCCAGTTACAACGGTATACCTTCGATCTCCGAGGATGGGCGCCCCGGGGTCTCCAGAGTAGAGCACTTGAATCCCTGCCTCTGTGAAAACTTCATTTGAGAAGATATCCGTTAATTGTCTATCTGCCATTTCTAAACCTCCTCATATACTGCGTTATCTGCTCCGTATACGACATTTTCTGTATCAAAAATCACGTTAAATTCACTAGGCTTTTTTTTTACCCAAAACTTTTTATAATATGTTCCATAATCCGTATATCCGATGTAATCACCAAAGCCGCCCGCAACAAGGGTTGCATAGTAGATTTCGTTCGGAACACCTCCGGTAAAGAGTTTCCCGTTTTCATCGCTGTTCTCAAGCTCCACATCATACGGCACCTTGAACCAGCCCTCCCACGGCCCGAATACATTGGGCGGGATTTCCGCAGAGAGAGAGTATCCTGCGGGGATATCGCCAGTATCGAGAAGATAGGGCGTCCTGATCTCTTCTCCCGGGGTGCCGTTCTCATACAACCAGAAGCCGAGGAGGAAGTTGCGAGGATACACATCTGACCCAGTATCGAGAGACCAGAATGTCGCAAGGGTTGCATTTGTGATCTGAAGAGGGAAACCCCCGTTCTCCTCATATACCTTGCCTCCCCATCCTTCAGAGAGGCAGTAGGAGAGGTCATTGATGTGCGTACAAGCGATTCCACCAATCCAGTCAAACGTGCCGTCGCTGTTTGCTCCTACGGTGTATGCCCCGTCTCCGTTGTAGATCACTCCCTGAGTGGTTGGTATCGTGGTAAATGCTACACCGTCGATAGTTCCCGTAATTTGCCCTGTGGCACCCAGAGACTCCCATTTTCCCTCTATCCTGTGCCAGTCTCCATCGTTTACAACAGGCAGCTCTGAACCGATCGTATAGACAGAAAAAGTTAACCCGTCTGGTGAGATGATCAGTGTCAACCTTCCACCTATCAGGTCAAGCAGAAACTCTCTGTTTGCATCTGCAATCTTCCATTTCCCGAGAAGCACCTTCTCAACGGCCTGTACTGTACTGAATTGGACATCAAATTCAAGCAGGCTGCCATCATGAACATCGGTGGTCTGTCCGACACAATACTCAACATTGTTAAATGTTCCATAGCTTGCGCCGCCCAAAGTGCCGTTGAAAGCGTTCTTCGTTTCATCTTTGATGGTGAAATCATCGGTGACTGTTCGGGGTCTGTAGAAGAGAAGATAGTTGGGATTTAGCCCTTTAGCTAGTTTTTTTTTTGAACTGTGGAGTTGAGTTGAGTGACAACCATGTTCACGGTTGTATTGCTTGCTGAGGCTTTCACAAGAATTGTGGTGCTCCGTCTGGTCTGAATTTCGATTGAGTCACCATCGGGAATCATCTGGTCTGGTAGGTACTGGAGTTTATCCCCTGATGCCGGGGTTGCTGTTGTTGCGCCCTCCTGGAGCCGCACCCTTACGGTTGTACCGTCTGGCAAAGATTCAACCCGCACACTTCCGCTTCTTGTTGTGCCATCGGATTCATACCAGCCTAAAACTTCTCCTACCCTGAAAATAGAGCTGTCAGCCACGGTGTAATCGATCAGATCGTTATCGCCTGCACTGATTCCGGTTGTTGCTGTCTGAACAGGATTGCTGCCGCTTCTGATCGACCACCCTGTCCCGGGGTCTGTCACATAGAACAGATCTGTCCCGTTCGCCTTCACATCACACCGGCAGTTTGTATAATCCTGCCCGATATAGATGGTCTGGTCTGAGTTCGTTACTACATACAAAATTACCTCCTTTTGCGCTTTCTGCTCTGATACTGTCTCGATTCGATTGTTTCGGTTTTCTTCTCAAGCGCACTGATTTTGGTTTTGGTTTCCACAATTGATGAGTTGTGAACCATTAGTAAATTCTGCATCTGATCCATTCGTTTTCCGGTTTTTTCGTTCCCCTTCTCGATCACCCGTGCAAGAGCATTGATGCTGTTCTTGTTTGCCTCAAGCCCGTTTGTGATATCTGAGTTCTTGCCGCCTATGACAAATGATACCGTCGTGATCGTTCCGATTGCTGACATGATTATCAAAACAATCGTTATGAGGTTCATTTTCGTCAACTTTTCCACTCTGCCCTCCTCTACTGCTTCGTACCTTCCATCGTTCAAGTTTCGCTGTTCCTTGAATGATCTATCCTGAATTGCCGGTAGATTACGTTTTATAGTCATCGTGCCTCCTATATTACAAAATACCGCAAACTCTTGACAAAATCAAGTTTAGATATTACATTGTATATGGGTGGGGGTAATTTCCTGTGGGTGCCCCCACCTGTTTCCATTATCCACAGGAGGAAACAATCTACTACAGGAGGCAATCATGAATCTAAAAGAATTCTTTAATCCAGAGCGGGTGGCAAAAAGCATAAGGAAACAGCGGGAGATGTGGTTTGAGGAACTTGGCCTATCCGTCAATCTCAACAGGGTGCTGATTGACTATGCAAAGACGCTTGGCAAGGAAGTGAGTGAATTGACTGAATTTGAGAAGCATGAGGCAGTTTGCAAAAAGTTCTTAGAGGAAAAGGAGGAAGCATGATGGATAAGACACCCTTCAAGTACTCGATAGAGCAAGGGAATGCACTGCGAGCAGAAGAGGAGAGGATGAATGAGGAGTACGAAAGAATTGCTGAGCGAGAAAAAAAGAATAAATTACGTTGCCAAGAGCTTGAAAAAGAACTCGAAAAGCTTAATAAAGAAGCATTCGACCTACACGTCAGGTGGGGAGAGATTCGCCGAAGAACGAGAGATTTAAAGCAGCAATTGGAGCATTTGAAAAAATAGGAGGAAGCATGAAGTATTTATTTTTGATCTTTATTTTTGTATTTGTCGGTTGTAGTGATAGCGGAGAAGTTGACCCCGAATGCAAGCGTGTGGAGTTTCAGGGTGATGTATGGACTTACAAATGCAAGCGTAACAAGCGTGGGGTGGTTCAGGTGCATAGAGAGTCTACTACATGCGACAGGCGCCCATATACCGTTGAAAACGGGGTTTGCCGGTGGGTTTACGAGTTGCAGGGACTTGGAGCGAATGAGTGCGTTGAGAACTGTGAGTTTGAGTGTGATGAGCTTGAGATGTACAGCGAAATCTCCAGAATTTGCACGAACCAGTTTTGTGACAACTCTGATGAAACGTGCATTCAGGGGTGCGTGATCGCGAAGTCTGAGCGGGATTATCTGTATCTGGAATGTGCAGGTAATTGATTTTCTTTCCTTTCTGATATATCATTACAATAGAACTTTTTTGAGGAATCATGAGTGTTAAAACTATAATGGTATTAAGTAGCAGGCTGATATCGATTGATAATACTGACCCAATATGCACAATTAATTTCGAGACAGGTGACGTGACAGTAACCAGTGACGGGACCGCAAGAACGGCGAAGGGGTGGTTTGATTATATTGATACTGCAACTGCATCGACGAGCGACCTGACAAGTGCTGAGTTTACAAGTATAATCTTCGCATCTATTGTTGATGGTTTCACTGTCAAAGATGAGGGGCTTGCAGATGCAACTGGGTTCGTTTACAACCAATTGTATGAGCCCGGTAATAATGATGATTTTTACGGAACCTTCTGGGGTACTTCAAGACTCATCCTTCAGGGCAGCGAATCAACCGACTCCAAAGGGGTGACATGGATATCCAGAATGCTTGCCCCGGAGCGTGTAACCGGGAAGGTGAATAATGAGACATGGGAGAGTGTTGACTATGTTGTGAACTCATATGACAAACGGTTTGACATGAAAAGATGGAAGATTCCGTGTCACTGGCTGGGTACGGAAAAAGAGCAGTGGGTACGGGATTTTCTGGATGCAGCAAGTAGTTCCCGGGACAGTGACGAGGTGACAGTGTATGGTGACGAGCACTGGATAGCTGAAACTGAAACATGGAAGCTGATGAATGACCAGTATGGCGGAATCACCACCGATCTGGGGCATGCACTGCTTGTTAAGTTTATGATTGGTTTAAGGCTGGTTGTTACGTAGGATCTTTCACATGCCAGAAAACGAACTCATCATCCGATCTTGAAACACAAAATACCCAATCCGAAATAGAAGAATCAATAAACACCGAAATCATCTCCAGAGAGTCGGAATCAATCGTGTAGTAGTTCCCGGGCTTAATATCATCGGGGAGCAGAGTGGTCTCTGAAGGTATTCTGACCACCTGATAGATCGAATCAAACAGCTCTGCATACTCCACGCCCCATGTCACAGGGTCAAAAGTAAGAACTGGATCTCTTGCAGTGAAGTCGTCAGGGAAATCAAGAGTGAATGTGTCAAGCTCGCCTCTGATGGTCTTTTTGACGGTCTTAGTGACATATCGAACCGCCAGGTAATTTAATTCAGCAGCGGATGAAGCTGGAGCCAACTGCACATCCATGAATTGATCAGTCCCGAGAAGCGATATCAGATTGATTGACCCTGATGAACTCGGAGTTGCGGAAAGATCAACCAGGAGCCATTTTGGAGCCTGTATTGAGCCCATAGTGACCTGTGTGAGTTGAAGCTGTTGTTTTGTGAGCTTCAAGTATGCGTCCCACGCCTCCTTGAATGTGTCAAATCTCCCCGGTGGTGATCCTGCAAAATAAGAGGTATCATAGTTTTGAAACGCCGAGAATGTCAGGTCTGCATTTGTGAGCTCTGCAACTTCCCCGGCCCACAAGGATGATTCAATCTTTGAAAAGCCCGTCAGGATTAAGTATCTCGGATTGATATATGATTGAATACTATACAGTGTACTTGCGGATACCGGGCGGAAATCAGGTGTTTTAACGTCAAGCCAATCAATCTCATCCTTGCTAACAAAGTGAAACATCCCTCTCTGCATTAGCACCGGCTCCTCAGATATTCGACCTGCATATTTGATCCTGTATCCAGAGCTATGCGTGCTATCGACCTCAAAAACCCGCACCTTTGCCCCGACATAGGTTTTCGCATATCTTGAGACCGTATATTTTTGATCATTACTGGCACTATCATAATAGGCTTGTATTGTATCATATTCATACAGCGACCCGGGGGCTTCGCTTGCAAGAACAACGGTCAAGATCTGCCCGGAAGGTCGAAGATCCATTTCAAGCTTGACATGCTTTAGCCAGAGATAAGGAGTGATCACGTCTGGGTCGTCCCAATATGATTGCAGTGTCGATTCATCCGCTGCCGAGATAGAGAAGGTCACCGTTTTCCCTTTCGTGATCATCTCATTCATGATCGGCCCCGATGCAGCAGTGATCTCAACCTCGAAGTCATCTGTCTGATACGGCTTCTCAAACAGCTCCACCGGGAGATCGAATTCAACACCATCCACATCATATTCCCAGCTTCTCCAATCAAAGGCGCTCTCTGTAGGAGCCTCAAGCAGCAAGTCCTCCCCGGGAAATTCAATATGTCCATTTATAGATACTTTATACCACTTTTTCATTTTTACCTCACGTCTTTATCTGAACGCCGTTTCGCTTGAATTCCTTCTGGAATGTTGTTTTGTCTGGATACAGAGTGGATTGCACAAAGATTGTTGTCTCCTCTGGTTCCGCTTCCGCATTTCGCTCCTGCGCTCCGGCTTCAGATCCACTTGGGGTTGCAGCGTTAGCAATCGCTCCCCCGGTAGCCATTAGTCCGGCACCGATACCCATCTCCGCAAGACCAATTGCTGTTGCAGAAGATCCGAGTCCAGGGAATAATGCATTTTTTGCCGTTCCCATCCAGAGAGTCTTGATTCCGTCGTAGAACATGTCTGTACCTGCTCTAGTCATAGCATTAGCCGCGGTCATCAACAGCATTTGCTCATCCATCTCAATCATTGCCTTCATCAGATCTGCACCAATTGCCTGTGTCTGTGATGCTGCCCACTCCTTTTGTCTCAGATCTATATCTTGCTGCTCCTTTTTTTTGTCAGCCTCCTCTTTGTCAAGTGCTGCCCATAGTTCTGCTTCTGCCTGTGCCTGCATTCTGTCGTTTTCCATTGCCTGATTGCTTGCTTCACTCATCTCTTTTAGGTGCTTTTTATGTAGCTCCAGCTCATTCTTTCTCGCCTCTTCCTTTGCATCATAGTTTGCAAGTGCCTGCTCCTTTTCCAGCGCTATGTTTTGCTTTCTGATCTCATCCGTCTCTCTGGCTATATCCTTCTCGTATGCGATCTCTATCTTTCTCCGCTCATCGAGTATTCCGAGTTGAGAACGCTGCCTCACCTCTGCATTAAGTAGATCAATCTTGAGCATCCTTGCCCGTCTACGGCTTGCAGCCCTTTCAGCTTCTCTTGCCTCTTGCCGCTCCTCTCTCAGTCTCCGCTTCTTCTCCTTCTCTCGACCTTTTTTTGTCAGGGTTATTTTCGGGCCGGCCACACCAGTTGGAACAGGCACCCCTCTTACCAGCGCACTGAATTCTGCCTGCTCCTTTTTCGCCTTTGATATGGAGTCGGTCGTATCATCGACAAGGCCTTTATATTCGTCAAGACTATCATATCCGAGCTCAAGGGCTTTATCGGTCTCCTCCATTCTTTTTATCCACTCATCTGTCTCTCTGTTGAGCTCGATTGTCTCTTTTCTGATTCGCTCTTGCTCCTCCCAGTACCGATGCGCCCCGAATATCCCTTTGTCAAATAGATCGAAAATTCTTCCGCCGAGGTCTTCGCCTTCAGAGATCGTATCTGCAAGAATACTTGTTGCCCCCTCTTTGGCGATCTTGATATACCTCTCAATCGTCTTGGTGTTCTTCTGAATCCTTGTATCAAAACCCTTTGTATCGATGTGGGAGTAGGCGGTGTTTAGCTTTCTGAGCATTTCATCAAGGAAAGCGGTTTTCTTTTGCTGTTCGGTCAGCTCTTTTGTTGTAACCCCAAGTGCAGCGGCATAGTTCTGATTTGCCTCCTCAACACTCATTACGATTCCGAGGTTATCCGCAATCAGTCTCGACTGCCGACCAGCTGCGATAGATAGGTCTTCAAAAGCCTTCGCAACATCTGTTCCCATGGCAATAGACGCTCTCTGGGCGCCCTTAACCATCTCTGCGAGCCTTCCGTTTGAGAGATCAAGACCGAACGCCATAGCCTTGCTGACGCCTGATACCATCTCGAAATCATTGACCAGTCCACCGGTGAGGTTGCTGATGTTTGCAAAATCTTTCTGGATGCCACCAAATGCTGGATTTGCCCGGAGTGCCTGTGTTTGCATCCTGAGTTTTTCCTCAGCTATCGCCATATCGTTGAAGCCTTTAACAAGCGCCCCTGTGATCACCCCCTGAACAGATGCAAGCTTCTGATAGGTTGCCTCAGCCCCCTTTCCGAGTCCACGCAGTGCGGCTCCTGCCTTTTTATACGCATTAGCTAATGCGTTCGCACTCCCGATCGCCCCTTGAATCCCCTGTTTCATTTTCGCAGCTGATTTATCCGACTCTGTTGATAGCTTCTTTAATTCAGCCTGAAGCCTTCTTATCTCGCTTGATGCACCAGATAGATCGGCCTTAATCTTTAGGATTAATTCTTTTTGATCTGCCATATTATCTCCTTTTGCTTCTTGCAGCAATCAGTCTTTGCTCCTCTACCACATTCCTGTCGACAATAAATGCTTTGTAAGCGTGTGCTTGAGCAATTGGCAGACTTGGCAAGAAGAACGACTTTGAATTGTCAATATCAACGCATGATTCCCACAGGTACCCGTGATTTATGGCAACCTCAACGGGACACCCCTCATAAATCGAGAACTCCGGGTCTTCATATCCGGTCAACATTGTATCTGTATCTTTTTTGTATTGGCTTGATTCCGGGTCTGCATGAAGGCACCCTTTCAGATCTTTCAAAGGGCAACTACTGCCGCATTGAGAGAAAAGGTTTTTCCAGGGTGCCTCCGTATATGCCCGGCGAATGACTACTACTTTTTTTTTAACTCTTTGAGCTCGCTTTTGAGGGCAATAAAGAGACGGATAAGGGCGAATCTTTGAGTGACGAAACCGTCAAGCTCAAGATCTACCTCTTCCCCATCATACTCAAATCTTTCGATATTCTCAACAATTGAAACCACGCTGTGCTGATGTACGGGGTTATCAATAAAGGTATCAAGATCTTTTGCCGCTATGATCGACATATTGTTATATTCGACCTGCGTCGGCTGCTTTTTGAGGAGAAAGTACATGCCTGATTCCTCATCCTTGATCTCAAGGCCCTTTGAAAATAGTTGTTCTAATAACTTCATGCTGATCTCCTATCTACAGGTCACCGAGGTATACCTGTAGTGTTTCGTCCTGTTCTTCGTTGTAGCTGATTCCCAAAACAGCGATGTTCTGGTTGTTTTCGTCTGCAATGGGGTTTTCCCCGGAGCGTGTGAATTTGGATGCTGGGGCGTAAAATGCAAAGTTCGCATCTGCGCTCTGCCATCCAATCGCAACCTCTGTATTGTTCTCCGTATACCCGTGGTAAGTATCCTTGTTTGCAAATACAGAGATCATTCCAGTTATACTGGTGATATCATTGATGCTCCCTACTGCCCCATAGGCATTCACATCGGATTCCCATCTGGTGTTGTCCCGCTCAATTTCAAGCGTCACACTGGATACATCCTGAACGGGGACTGATTGAACGTGAAGGTTGACTTTGTTGTTCAGTGTAGCGATTGTGTACGACTCAAGAGCGGTCGTTGAGAACGCTGTGGCAGCTGTTGTTGCATCGGTACCGGTCAGGCGTCTTGCAGAATATGCTGTCAGGTTCATTGTCCACTGCTTCGGTACTCCCCCATCATTTGAGGTCATACTGAAGGATGGCTTGAAGAAATCAACTGCCCAATATTCGCCAGCATCCCAAACGAGTGCATGGTAGTACTTGTTGTCCTGCAAGCACTGGGGATTCCAATAATCAACCCCTGCAACCGCTGTTGATACAGGGTATGCCACGGATGATGGGATGTCATATGAAATGTTCAGCGTATCTGTAGAGATCCCTGTGATCGTTGCAATCCGATCTGTCCCGATCTTGATCATCTGGCCAATCGAGAATCCTGAACCCTCTCCCGCCTGAAGCGTGATAGTATTGGTATCAGTAGCCTCGACCGAAAGCGTCCCTGTTCCCGTTGCAGCAGTGTAGCTCCCAAAGCCGCTCCCGAGAAGCCCCTGGTGGTTGGTCGCAAAACTTGCATGGTGCGGAGTGGTTACATTTCCACCTGTAACCTTCCGATATGCAAACTGTGTGTGATCATTCCTGAGCTGTTCGCCATAGTTTGGCAAAATGACCTCCTGCTGCTCAATTGCGAGCTCAGACGGGCCATTCGTGACCTTCATGTCTGTCCATCCGGTGCTCACGATAGCAGGGAGATCCCCGTAATTCCCGGTCGCCTCTTTGTAAAGAAACCGGTAGAGTTTGACGTGCTGTGATGTTGTACAAACCATCAGCAACCTCCTATATATTGTGGGTTCGTCTGAAATGTCAGCTTCACCCGGTTTTTTTCAACTTCTTCTGCTTCTACCTCTGTCACATTCAAAAGGTGCTTGAGACCATATAGAAGCGTCCCCTCTTCAAAACTTGTCTCACAAAGGTCCTTGTAATCCTCAAGACTCAATAGAATCTCGCACCCATATGACTTCATCACCTGAATATTGATGAAATCACTCTTTGAGGTTTTACATGTCCACTTCATCGATTCAAGGCCGCTTTCAACAAACTCGATCCCGAGGGGCTCAAGGATCTCCTCAAATCTATTGCGAATAATGTCAATCATCATCATAGTGAAAACCCCATTGTCAACTCAGTGATCTCCCCGGTGGGAACACCATTCTCATCATCTTCAAGCCGCTTCATTCCCTCTGTGGACATCTTATTCAAGTACCCTTTGTAGATCTCCCGGAAGCTTGTGGCATCTGGTCTCTCTTCAAAGTCGTTTTCGAGGATTGAGAGGATCTTATATTTCTGGAGCGTCCTGATCTCTGCACCATAAAGCAGATCATAAGCATCCCCAAAAGCAGATAAATCACAGTAGATCTCCTCCCATGCCTGCTCATTCAGCATCTTGATTCGACCGTCGTTGATCGTTTTTGCATCACTGAAAGAGGCAGTCAATTCCTGATATCCGATATAAGGCTTCATCCATGTTTCACGAATGATTAATTGCTCATTGCCTCTATCGCCATATTCAAAATAGTAGAACCCCTGATCAATCCCTTTGAATTCAACCGTCTGCTTCTCATTTCTGAAGCTCAAAACGGTGTCTACAGTCGACGTTGGCAACTTCTCAGATAATTCATACCGGCTATTGCTTTCCCCGACTTTGTTAACGGTGTTCAAATAGGTGAACCCATCATAGATCACTACAATCTCGTCACCCACATTCAATGCTGTATGTGCTTCTGTTGCTTCCATGATGTACCTGCTCACAACCTTTGCTGCAACGTCTACAGGTGTATCAATCACTTCATATTCAGTAGGGGAGACCAAAGCCTCCCCATCTGATATGCGGATGATAGCATCAAACGAGCGAACAGTGATAGTCCCATCCGGTTTTGCAAACATCTATAACCCCTATGCGTGATCGATCTGAACGATACCCTGACGGGCAACAACACCGATACCTGAAGCACGCTTGAGAAGCATTGTGAGATTCCCGTACTCATCGGTATTCATGATGAAACGAGGCTCTGCTGTCTCGTAGAGAACTCTGATCCCGTGGTTGCCACTGATAGCAACAGAATAGTTTCCAGAAAGATCTTCAGGATTGTCAACAAAGGTTTGACCTGCGCCTTGGAAGTAGTTGAACAGGTTTTGGTGATCAACGTTGATAGTCTGGTTAGGACTGAAGATTCTGAGCGCATCTGGAAGATTTGCAGCTGTTGTGAAGAAGTATTTTGGCATTGAAAAGCCGACCTTGTACCCCTTCAGTGTTTCCATGTCCCGGAGACGGGTGAGGATAACATCTTGAATGTCAGCACCGAATGCTTGAGCTGCAAGATTGTCACCGCCAAAGAGTGTCCCGGAGTTCGCAACTACAAAGTCAGTTCCGTAAATCGTAGTCGTCTTGAGTGCATTCAACACTGCGAAAAGCTCATCCTTTTCTTTTGCGATCAAATCACGGTACATGTTTTCACGGATATAATCACCCCATCCCTGATCCATCATGATTCTATAGCCTTCTGTCCGGCCAGAGTCAACGCCGAGGTCGATACCAGAAAGAGCCGCCTGAAGCTTGAGGACATCATCTTCAAGCACCTGGAATTCACCAACCTTTACGGTTACATCGATTGCCTCTTCAAAAGAGTCTCCATCACTGTACTTTGTACCGTTTGGAACCCCGTTTGCTGGCATGGTAATAATCGTTCCATTTGTTCTGGTCACACGGGTAACATGCTTTCTCCGCTCTGCAAATTGAACGCCTACAACTTCACGCTCTTGCATAAGGAAAAGCTCTGCGCCGTCGATTGCCTGACTCATCAAGTCACGCAGTTGAAGGTTCATAAATCCCTGAATAAACCTCAGATTCTCTTGTGTAAATACTGTTGCTGCTGATACCATTATAGCCTCCTAAAAAAATAACATTGGAGGCTCTGCGATTGACGCTTCCGGGGTCCCGGTCTAAGCCTTCTTCTTTTTCGCTGTTGCTGGGGTCTTGATTCCCGATAGTTCAACAGCCTTCTTTATCATTTCAAGTGGAGCGTCATAGATCTCCACCTTTCTCAAGATCGGATATGATTTTTTTGCCTGCCCTGTCTTGCCATTATTTCCATACAGGAACTTTCCATCATTATCCCGTTGCTTCATACGTGCATCCTTGCCAGTGAGCTGCGGGAATCCTTCCTCATCGATCAAATATGTCATGGAGAGGACATCGTGCTCTGCAAAAACACTCATCACTCTAAATGCAGAATCACCGAGAGATTCGATATAATCCTCTTTTTCCTCCGGGGATACCAACAGATCAAGCCACCCTGAATACTTCCACACAAAGCAAAACAAGCGCCCTGTTCGGATTTTCTGGCGTTGTTTAAGAGTTAACTTTTTAAAGATCTTGTCAACATCAAAAGCACTCTCAATCAGCTTGTACCCTCTTGATTCATAGTCATCAATTAATGCCTTCTTCTCCCGCTCAACCTCTCTCTCTGAGTAGCCGTCCTTCGGGAAAGGAACCATTACCTTCTCCTGTCCGATTTCTGGCTTCTGAAATGGGTTAATATCAGGTCTGAGAACATCATTTACCACGACCTCTTCCTTGATCTGACCTCTTCTTCTTCGTGCTACCATTTTTTACCCCCGTTCTCTCTCATCTCCTTGAATTTCTTATCAAAGAATGAGTCCATGTCGCCTGATTTCCCTAAAGCCGGCGCACCAACAGGTTTTGCCGTATTCTTCGACTGATACTCCTGCTTCTGAATTGCCCGAGCCTTTTGAACTCCTTCAATCCAGTCAAGAGGTTTACTTGCGAAGTCAGGGTCAATATTCGAAAACCACGCCTTGCTCTCCTCATCCGATGTAATCTGCTCCACAAGGGACGCTCTCTTCTCTGCGAGTGCTTTCTCCTGTGCTGCTTTCTCTTGCTCTGCTCTCTGTTGCTCATGTGCTGCAACAGCAGCTTTTGCAGAGTCAGCACTTGCCTGCTCCACCATCTTTTGGACTTGCTCAAGGGTGTACATTGGGGGCGCCGTTGTCTCCGCAGGCGGTGTTTCGGGTGCTGCCTGCTCAGGTGCAACAACCTTTTTTTCCTCTGTCATAATGCCTCTCAAAATCACTGTTCACTTTAAAGGTAGCGTATTTTAATACTTTTGTCAAAAAAATTTACGAAAGGTATAATTTATTGCACCTTCAGATTCTTCCAGTACTCATCGGCAATCTTCTTTAATCGATCACTCCAGAATAGGATTTTATAGTTCTTGTGTTGCTCCAGCTCCCGGAGCTTGTATGCGTTTGAAGTACCAGTGCGATCACTTCCGACCGGCCCAATAGTGTACACATACTTGCTCCGCCTTGAGACCTGAAGTGAATTGATCATTGCTGACGTGTATTGCATGTTGGGCGTTGTTCTCAATCCTTTTTTCCGGCGCTGCTTCTGATAGCTGAGGGAGTACGGTTGAAATGATTCCCCAAACACATTACGACCGGAATTGACAAGGGACACGATCTCAGTCAAGGATTCTGTCATGATCTCCTTCAACATATTTGAAACAGCCGCCTTGTAGTCTACGAAATACTTGTCAAGCTGCTCAAGTCCCTCGATACTCATTCCTGCCTCCTAAACGCATTGACCACTCGGCCCTGCTGATTCTCAGTCCATCGATCAGGTACCAGCAAAAAGAAGTGACGGCAATTGTACCCGCCCCGGTTATCCCAGAGAGATCCATTTTGACCGTTGGGAATCCATCTCCACTCTGCCTCTGTCTTGATCTGCCCGATATATCGACTGCATACAGGCCGGTTCTTGCCATCGGTTACCCCAGCGTAAATATACTTCTTGCGATGCTCCGTTTTGATCTGCTTGAAAAAGTCCACCCGCATGTGATTGTAAATGTTGTTCTGGGCGGTTGCAAGCTCTGTGACCACATTCCGATTAGCCGCACTTTTGACCGTCTTTTCAAGATATTCATAGATGCGCTCCTTTGAGTTGAGGAATTGATTGAGCTGGGTTGCTCTGAGGTATGCCTTTGCACTATCCTTCGTTCCAATTATCTGCCCCAGCATGTCATCGGTCATCTCACTGGTCATCCGCTCCATCTTGGTGAAACTCGCTTGCATATCCCCGAACTTGAAGCTGCTCTCAGGGTAGATCTCCTTTAGCTCCTCAATCTCCTCACGGTAGATCTGCCGCATGGTCTTTAATGCAGAGTTCCGGTACCGATCCATAGATCGCTGGGTGCGCTCCCACTCCTCAGACTTGTATATCTGATCAATCAGCTTGATCTGTGCCTGTTCCCCCGGAACCTTCGACATGATCCGGGTGATATTTTCAAGCATGAGATCATCGAGGTAATCAAAGATATCCCGATACACCCCATCCGCCTCCTTCATCCGGGAGACGGTGTTCTTGCTATATTTTACGATTGCTACCTGTGGCATCTATGCCTCCACATCAATCAAGTTCCCCTTCGCTTTCTTCTGGTTCTGCTGGTACTCTTCGTACTGTTTCAGTTTCTGCTCCTTGTATCGCATTCACTCTCTCCTGAACTTCCGCCTCATCAGCATCGGGATTGCTGCCCCTCACATAGTCCTCAGCAGTGATCACCAATTCTTCATACTTCTGCTTGAGCATATCAAACGTTTTGAAATCAATCTCAACCTGCTCGGTAGGGTCAAGCTGGTTTGGAAGTGGATTGAAGATATACGCCTCTGGCTCCGGGATACTTCCCTTGCTCAGGGCATTAATCAGCACCCAATGGTTATCCTCAAACTCTTCCCAGTCAACAATGCGATCTTCCCGCTTCTGTGAGATCATCCCCATCTGGAGACGCCGGGAAACACCAGACTCAACCTTATTATCAGGGAAAAGCGCCTGCTTGTCAACGCCATCGATTTGAGCCCGTTGCATGAGGATTCTCTGCTGGATATCATAGTAGTTCACATGGTTCTCAGTTCCACCTGTATCGAGTATACCTGCAGTGTCGCCCTGTTTTCCAAAGTGCAGCGCCTGTGTTCCAATACCCATAGATTTGATCATTTTCTGGATTGCCGGACCATCACCATCTGATGCAACATAAAACTTTTTCAACATTGATAGATAGATTGCAAAGATCATGAATGCGATGCCTGCCATTATCTCGTTCTCAAGCCCTATCAGCGTTGAATGTGCGGGCTGAACAATGAAACGATCTTTGATCAAAGTGAATGGGAGCACATCATACGACGGGTTATCCTCATCCTGTTTCCATCCACCTGCATCGGAGGAAATATATGTCCAGTCGTCTGCTATCGTATGATAGACAGTGCCATCCCGCCATAACTTGAAGTGATACTTTGTCTCCCCCTGATCATCCAGGAAGCGACCAGTTCGAACGATCACTGCCTCAACATCTCCTACAGCATCGTAATCGATGTAATAGTTTGAGCCATCCAGCGCCATGAAATACAGCTCATCATTAACCAAGTAAGTCCAGAGCAGGGCCATCTTTTGGAGATTATAGAACCGCTCCATCTCCTTCATTGCCTTCTGTTTCCGTCTCAGCATCTTTCGGTATTTATCTGCATCAATCCCCGAGTAAACCACCCCGGCAGGATAGATGTTCGACATGTTTTCGATGTATCCCTTTGTGACGTTCTGCATCATGATTTCAAGCACAAAAGCGTTCTCAGGGAATCGCCACTTCTTGTATGCAACCACATCATCGTAATGCTCCCCGATTAGATACCGCAGATCCTTATCGTAGTCTGCCGGGTTATATGCAAGTACACTCATTTATCCTCCTTGATTCTCTCAAACACAATGGTGACGATCATTTTATCGCCGTCCTGCTCGGTATCAGTTTCAATAATCTTATATTGCAATAGTAGCTCTGCCATCTCTTCCCTCTTGAATAACTCATCAATAAGCCCCATAATCGCCACCTCTTCTAAATCTATCCTCTCTCCGATGCAACTCATAGATCGCTGCCATCATCGCTTCAGCAGCATGTGACCACTTCTTTTGATCAGTATCACCTGACCGCTTCATGCCCTGCTGGTAGTTCATTAGCCATTCTTCATTATCCTCATGTATCAAGATCCGCCGTTCATTCTCCCCGGTAATCGGGTTGTATTCGTTATCCGAAAGGCAAACATTGTTAACCAGAGCTATCCCCTCAAGATCACGGTTTTTCGAGATCTCAACCTTGAAATTCATAATCCGGGAATACTTGTTTAAAGTCGTCCACCACCCTGAACCAATGTTACTGTATGCCTTCACTGATTCCTCGGGATAGAGCGTCATACCGGGTGCCATCATCGCCATTTTCTGGGTGAAAGAGATCATATCCCCCTCAGTCATGTAAACAGCGGGCATCACATACAGGCGCCCCTGATAGTCCCTCAAGATAGGCACAAACACGGTTGTGTTCAATGTCCCCGGGTCAAAGCCACCAACCCAGTGGAGTCCGTCGGTATTCTTCAGGAGATCCTCAAAGAACTCAGCAGGCTTGATATTTGCCTTGGTTGCATTGTAGAGGGTTCTGTCTGGAGAAGGTGCATTTTCATCTGCCTCAACCTGAGTAGCAATTGCTACCGGATCATTGTGGCACTCATTGCAGGCGATCTCGTGGTAGTCGCTTTTACCGTTCTTGATAGGATCGTCGCGCCAATTCAATTTGAACTTGATTGTTTTCCCGAGAGGGATCCCGTCCGTGAACTCATCGATAACCTTGTTGATCACTTCTCTATATGTAAGATCATCTCTTGATAACTCCTTGTATCGCTTCCACGCCGCCCGGTAGTTGACCTCTATTGCATCCTTGAGAATGAATCTAAACCCTGTATCTGATCCAGCCTTGAGTGTTCCAGTATATACGGTGAAATCATCGGACTGCTCAATCTCATCCTTCAGGTCCATTAACACCCTGATCAATCCCGCTTCATCAACCCAAATAGTGTGCATCCGCTTCTGGTTTGTTGCTGTAGAAGTGGTGCTGGATCCCGTAAAGCCAGCCCCAGTGTCATACGGATTAAGTGTCAAAAATGCGGTATTATAGAACTTATCCAGATCAAACATGCCAGTATTTCGAATCAAGGACTTCATCCGCCCCTTGTGAGTCTGCGACCAATCACCTGTCTTATCAACCTTGTTTTCGTTCTCAGACATTGCCATGAACTCGAAATCTTCATCATAGATCGTATCCATCGTGAAGCCATTGTAGAAGCCGTATGACACGCCAAGATACCGTGACTTCAGGTTCGCCACTGACCACCTTTTCGAGAACTCGTACATGAGCATCTGATAGCCTTTAGCAATGAATGGAACGTTTTTATTCCCGGTCTTCTGCTTCAAATATCGATGATCCTTTTGATTTGGGGATGACATGAGAAAGTTTGTCCAGACCATGTAATCCTTCTGGTCTGCCATATATCGATCAAAGTCATGCCTCATCTGCTGATCTGATCGCATCTGATTTTTGAACGAGTTACGATATGATCTGATCTTTGGGATCAACACATCTTCAAAATACCGGATCCGCTCATGATATCGATCAATGTTCTGGAATACAGTTTCGTACTGAAAGGTGAGGTCGTGCCACCTCTGGAGATATCGGTTTAGCTTGGTATTCTCCGTAAATCTCACTCAAGCCCCCAGTCATCAGGATCCACTGCAATGTCATCACGCTTGCTATCGTAAACAACCTTGATCTCTTGCTCCTGCTTCTCAACATAGCCCCTCTTTTTGCCTCTACACTTGAGATAGAACAAAATCTCCGGGGTTGACCCCTCCTGAATCTTCCTGAATAACTCCCCCTCACACATATCAAGCTGCATCTCTCTCACGTCATCATATGCTGCTTTGTAGTCGGGATCTTCCTGGAGCCACTTATAATGCGCAGCCCTTGTTATCTTTGCAATCTCACATGCCTTCGTAACAATCCCAAAAGTCGATTCAAGTGCATCAATCATGGTTCTTTTTCTAAGTGTCAACTTCTGCTTGGGGTCAAGGATCTCAATATCAAGGTCTAACACCTTGTTTTCACTGGCCTTTACCTTTGGTTTGGTTTTTGGTTTTGCCTTCTTCTTTGGTGCTGTTTTCTTTGTCTTATCTTTGGTTGGAGCCACTTCATCCTCACATCACTGTTCATTCAGATTGTAGGATGAAATATTCATTTTGTCAAATTGTTGATTAAAAAGGTATTTCGGGTTGTGTTAAGTAAGCCGCCCCGGCTCCGTGCTTTGCTTGCTCGCGCTGTTCGCTTGCTCCCGCGCAGGCACTCTGCCTAAGCAAATACCATATATTGATCAAAAAGTAAACCGTACCGATCGGTATAGTAGTTGAAGTGTTACTTTAGGATTTATTGTCAAGTACTGCATTTTCACCCCCTAAACCGGAAAACTACAGCAAAATCGACAACAGAAGAACTGCTTGAACTCCCCCTCGCCGCACACTCTGACCTTGACTTCATAGATATACTTATCTTCGAAATCCCTCTGGCAACAATAACATTCTTTCATTCCACCTCCTTCATCTCAACACTCACCTCAAAACTCTTCCCGCAGAAGAAGCAACAAACTACCTCAGGAACCATATAAACATCAATCATCATACTGCACCTAGGGCATTCAACACTCATCGGGTACATCCAAAATTCAACTCTCACATATCCTCCCTGATCTCCCAATGATCGCAGCGATCTCCATCTTCATCGTAAGACCCTGTATCGCAAGACCATTCACCACGATCATTATGGCACGTTTCGCAGGTCTTAAATTCATCATAGTCACCGCACTTGGAGTGAATCATTTCCACCTTCAGAGAAACATTCTCCGCTTCAAGATCATGGACCTGAGACTGAAGCTGTTTGATTCCGTTTTGCAGATACCTCACTCCATTCTCAAGATTTCCGATAGCCTTCTTCTGCAATGCAATATGCTCCATGAGCTCCTTCTCTACGCTATCCATCACACCCCCATCCGCTTAACCACCTCATACAGCGGAATCAAGTTAATCCGACCGAACCGCACGAAATCGATCTGATCTCGCTGCACCCACTTCCTGATGGTCTCAACATTAATTCCGGTCGCAGTCGACATATCCTTAATCAAGCACAGCTTTTCGCCGTTGAGCTCCTGATAGTTCACCACCTTACCGTTGATCGTCTTTTTCACTTCACCTCCTCTTTCATCTCATCTCTCGACGCCTCCAACATGAAATCGATATGATCCACACATGATAGAGCGATACAAACACCCCCCTCTTTGTGGTACCTTGCTTTGATCTCTTTTCTAAGCTCATCAATCAGCTTCTGAACTCTCTTCTCAATCATTCTTCCTCCTCCCAGTCAGCCACAGCCAAACGATTTAAAAGCACATCCTCATCAATAACCCCGGTAGGAAACTCACCGAACTTCTCCTCCCATGCATTACACTTCGGGCAGTCAGTTTCCGGGCAAGTGTAATAGTCCCAAAATTTCTCCATAGCATACTTAACTATGCTCTCAACTGACTTAAACTCATACTTCTTCCATGACCTGCAATGAGCCTCCCGCAACCACTCGTTGTATTCAGTCCGTGTCATTTCGATTGTTACTTTCACCTTATCCATCATTCCTCCCAGAACTTCACACGATACAGTCGAAAAGTCTTTGAAAGCGGAATCGACCAATCATTGCGATAAGTACACCCCATCATGCGAATTGCATCCCGCTTCTTTCCTGTCCGCTCAACCATCTGCACAAGTGTCAACAGCTCCTCACCATCCTCAATCATGTTCGCCACCTCTTCGGGCAGCTCAAGCGTTACTTTCTTCTTCATTGCTCCTCCTCATAAAAATACGGGCACTTCAATGGAAACCCATCTCCTCTGTTATAAAACATACAAAAATCTATATGTTTGCACTGTTTGCAATCTATTGCGTCCGGAGAGCATCCTTTTTCCACTACTTCGATATTGACACGATACCGGATCGCTCTGCCGCATTTAGCGCACTTATTATATGTCCTGACTGACTCAGTCTCTCCATAGTGATCAACGGATTGTAGACTGCCTTCTGTGCCGCAAATACTGCATTTGTTTTTAAATGTTATTTTATGCATCCTTACACCTCCTCACCCCTCGGGGCGGTTAAATCCGATATCTATTACTTCTGCCTGTGTTATATCCTGATACAATCCTTGAACGCATATAAATTCTTTCCCTGAAGCATCAATAATTAGATCTCTCCAGTAGCTTTGATGATCAGTAGAATTGATGCTTACCCTGTATCGATTCCCCTTTTTTTCGATAAAGACTTTTGCCCAAAAAAAGCCAAAATTCATCTGAATAGACAGTGTTGGCTTTATCTTATCCATCTCTCTACCTCCAAAACAAAAAACCACCCTGCCGACTTCCACAGCATCGAGGGGGTGAACCCTGGGGTGGTGATGGTACTATTAATAAACATACAAACAGCGGTCTTCTTTGCAGAATTTCACCATAGGGGGCATATTATGTTTATACTTATTATAATATTCCTCATCGTCTATAAAAATGTATTTAGACTTTGATTTCTTCAACTGTTTGCAGATAAGGTACTTCATCATATTAGATGAAGCAGAAACAACGCTATACGTACCCCCGCACAGATCTCTTATTGGTTTCCCGTTATGCCAATATATTTTATCAACTAAGCTTAAAACATCTTCGTCTTTTATTACGTACTCATCACCTACCAGCATACCCGACAAATCCAATACGCCTTTATAGTTCACTGTTTTATTGTTCAGCTCTTCACAATCTGAAATATCAAAAATATTAATCTTCTTCATATGAACCTCCCGGTTAAATAGGCGGGAACCATTTCACTGCTCTGTTAATGTTATAACATGTATCGTATATCTTGTCAAGCATATTATTAACTTTTATGAATTATTTTTTGGGCATAAAAAAACCCTCCGAAGAGGGCTGAGATATACAGAACACTAACAAAGCGGGTTGACTGCCCGACTTGAATAGTGAAAGAACAGATCGACATGATCTGACGCCATCCAGCAGGACTCGAACCTGCAACACTATCCCCATTAGATAGCGCTCTACCATTGAGCTATGGAAGGCATAAAAGCAGGACACCGGGAATTGAACCCGGCACGATAATTGGGAGCTACCCAAAAATCTTCATGGCGACTCTCGCCACCGTCCCGCAGGTGTTAAAGGCATTTCAGCCAATCCTACGATGTATCACACCTATTCACCGCATCGCAAGAGTAAAAGAGACGGCTGGATTCGAACCAGCGAAACTTCCTACGTCCCCAAAAAGCCCCCGAAGGGGATTGACCTCTGGTACTTTTTAAGTAGCAGTATCGACGGACGTTCGCCGGACTCCATTTTCTTGCTTCACCCTGAAGATCTGGGGCGCCACACTTACCTTATATCCCGTCGGTGTACGCACGGTTTCCTAATTCAGGAAAAACCCGGATTAGAGATTGCGACCTGCTTAATCTTGCCATAAATTCGCTATCTTGTCAAATTGGATCTTCTGATACTTGAAGTATTACTTTAGGTTTGCAACGATCTGGGCGAACTTCCCGAAAAGATGCAACTGCTCCGCTGGATTCCCGGGGAGATTGTTGCTTTCAGGGTCAATCCCGAACTCTCCTGATTCTGTCTGGCAAAGCATCCACACTGAGGCAAAAACGCCGCCGCTGACCTCTTTCTCAATCAAGACACTCATATCATCATGGAGAGACGCCCGGTACTTAAAGGGATCATTTCTGAAGCATGCCGCATTGATGCGAGCAACCCGGTTTGTCATATCCTGCTTCACCCGTGCCACAAGTTGCGCGATCTCCCGCTCAAAAACAGGGACTTTCTGGTCAATTTCAATATTCTCCTGCTTCAATTTCTCGATAGCAGATACATTCTCCACTTTCTTTGCTTTAAGCCCGTCAAGCTCCTCTTTTTTCCCAAACAACTGCTGATTAAACTGTAGCGCCATCGCTATCCTCCTCATTAAGATTGTCATCGCCTTCTTGAAAATCGCTTTTATTGTCTGCCTCTGATTCCTCCAGGTTTACGATCATCGGGATATCGTGCCCCCGAAAAACCGTCCCCAGAAAACTGATCTGATCTGTCGGTATCCGGTGATACTTCCCGCTCTTCTCCCGGATATCAACAATGCCTCTCATGTTCGGGGGTTTACACTCCGCAACCGGGCCATTGAACCACGGCTCCCCGTTAATTAAACACCCTTCCTTCATCAACAAAAAAATCTTCATGCTTCTATCTCCTCATATGTTGCCTTAAAAGTACTGTACCTGCATGGATAAATACGCCCAAAATCATCCTTGACAACAAAGTGTCCGGGATCTGCATCGAGCCATCCATTTGGAGTTTTAATCTTATAATGGAGCCTATCCCCGACTGATTCATTCGCTAAATCATATGGCGGAATAACTTCCACACCCCCGGTCTCAATTGCTCTGCAAAACCACTCTGGGAGATCATCTACGCCGACCCGGAATGCCTCCACGGGTTTCTTCCGATACTTCATGCTTCCTCCTGAATCAACTTCTCAATCATCGTGCCTTCATCTATATTCTTCATAGCCCTATCAATAAAATCATCAAGCTCATCATCCTCAACCGGGAAATCCGGTTTCCCATCGACCTGAATTATTTGCTTGCCATTTACGATTATCACCCTGATTTTTTTCTTCATGCTGTTCTCCTCCGGCTGTCTAATCATACGCCCCGGGGGTCTATTTTGTCAAGTTGTTGATTGTTCTTATGTTTCTGTGTTAAGGTAGGTAGTCACGTGGCACTTCGTGCTGAGGCCCCTCTTCGGAGGGGTTTTTAAATTCAGGTCTCTTCCTCAATGTCTAAAATTGATTCAATCCCACGCAAGAAATCTCTTACTTTCTCCATCTTTGATTTATCATACCGATACTCGATAGTATCCAGCAACTCAACCAATACCGATTCTACTTGCCAATCCATAACGTCCCCCTATTTAAATGGTAGTTTTTTCTGTCTTTTCCCTATAACTAAATCAACCACATGCTGGTATTTTACGTTTTTACATGCAGCCTTATAGATGCCCGGATAATTATTCTTGATCATTTCTGGCTTATTTTTATTATACATGATTCCGAACAGACACAACATGCAACCTGTTCTATCATGTCCTTTATCGTATATATCACAATATGGCACATTAAATTCCCTTATGTACTCCCATATCATCACGTCGTCCCAATATCTAAGCGGTGCAGAGCGTGGGCGCTTCAGGTCAAAAGCATTGCATCCTGTTTTGTCAAGCCACATTTTCCTCAATTTACTCTCTCCTTGCATCATTCCAAGATACCCAACCTTGCCAGATTCTTTTTCATACTTCTTGAATGGCGCCTTTTTAAGTACATAGCAACAACGTTCAGAGACCTTGATTTTGTCTATCAGATGATGATACTTTTGAGGAATCACTCCTCTTGACTGATATTGACCGTCCTCTCTCATTCCTCCCCACTTTCGAAGCTTTTTCTGGATAGGGTCGAGAGTGTTCTGATATCTAGAAATAGCAACAGCAACCTCCTTAGAGATAACGGGATATCCATAATCACTTACCACATCCTTGAAGCTCTTTGCAGGCTTTAACCATGTAACATTATCAACGGTCTTTACAAACTTTCTGATCTCAGGGAATTCAACCCCGGTATCACAGAATACTGCCTCAACCTCTGGAAATATTGACCTAACAAGATGAAGTAGGACAGTTGAATCTTTCCCTCCAGAAAACGAAACATAAACCTTGCCTCCGAAATGGTAGTACCATTCTCTGATCTTCGCTTCTGATCCGGCAATCAATGCTCTGAGCTTCGGGTTCATACTTCCTCCTTAAAATTCCAGTATCCCGTCATAAATCAAAACTTCCTCACCGCCCTCCATGTGGATTGTTGCACTATGCTGTTCCTCTCCGTACATGAAGGTCAATCTCTCCGTCCCCACCCGGGGGCATAACTCCGAGAACGCATCCTCATTCACCTTTGCCTGCTCCAGCATTTGTTTGGAAAACTTTTCGAATTTCATAGCTCCCCCATCAATATTTTTTTCAACAACGACCGACCTTTCTCTATCATCATCCAATCATCATCATTCAAATTACCATCCTTATATACATCTCTGAGTACCCAGTATGCAACGTCGCCAAACCTCAACGCAGCATGCAATAGCTTCTCTTCATTGTTCATCTTCCCCTCCATTCAGAACCCACATCTTCCCGATTGATCAATATCAACAGTACCGCCCAAATCACCCACAGAACGCCAATTCCGCAGCACTGCACCCATAGCGGGAGCGATATCACCCACAAAGTAAAATCATTCATCATACCCTCCATTTCTCAATAGCCTTCGCAACCTGCTCCAGTGCCGCAGCCTTCAGAATCGGCCCCAGCGCATCGATGCTCTCTCCGGTTTCCCGGGCGTAATCCTCAAGAGTGAAGTCCCGCCCGGTCTCCCACATTGCAATTATTTTATCAATCATCGGGGTTCTCCTTAAATATCCTGATCCGACAATTATCAACGGATTCCTCATTACTTAGCACCTTAACCCATTTGCCATCAACCATCTTCTCGACACGACCTTTCTGGCACGCCCACCAGAGAGAAGGCTCAAAAACCCATTTTGGAATCACAAGAAAAGCCCTTGCCTTATCCATTACGGTATCAAAACTTCCGTGCCCGGTTATTGTCCTGAAGTCGCTACATTTCCCATAGAACTCAAACTCAAAACACTCTTTACTCTTCATCATACACCCCCTCGATCTTCCGAATCTCTACCTCTGATGAGAAATATAAGGAATAAACAGCATCAAAAACCCTTCTATAATCCCCGATAGACCACTCACCGTTAAAATCCGTGCAGTATTCTCGGAAAAAAACCTGAGAAATCGGTCCATTGATAACACTCTCTTTTTTCAGTCCGAGCAAGAATTTGCATCGATGCTGATCATCTTCGAAAAGGTCACTCACGCCCTCCATCGCCTCGACAACTCTGGTTTTTCTCAAGCGTATTATATTTGCAATCTGTGCAGCGATTTCGTACCGATCAACAATCTCTTGCAAAGTAGACATTAGCAAAACAGCATAATCCATTTCTTTCTTATCCATCACATCCCCCCTAATTTACCATTGCGCTTCACCTGCTCCTTCATCTCCTGTAGCTTCATTTCGTACTCCAGAACCCACGGGTACTTGTCTGCAACACCTTTCCGGGCGCAGATATATTGCTTTGTTCTGGGGTCAAAATGGAGCTTCACAACACCTCTTGTCCCGAATTCCCGGTTCTTCAACACCGAACAATATGACAGCGACTCATCATCCTCATCTCGGTGGAGATAGAGGGTTGTCTGCACAAGGTTCTTTTTGTTCCCTGATCCGCCGATCTCATCAGAATCGATTACGGTACTTGCCCCTGCTCCCCTTTTCCGGGGGTGCGCTACCACATAGACCAGTACATTCAACCGGAGTGCAAGATTCACCAGCGCCTTTAAAAACCCTGTCTCCTGCCCGTTTTGATTCCCCGGTGCACCATATCGATGGAAATCGGAGGTCAAAAGATTGTCAATGATCAGTACCTGGACTCCATGCTTGACAACAAACCGCTCCATGATATCAAGAATTTTCGGGCACTCCTCTTTTGCCAGCATCCCATTATCAAACAGGATGAAATTCTGATTCACATATTTTTCGATGAACCCCACCATGCCTTTTTTGGGAAAGTGACTCACTCGATCATACTTCAGCTCGACCGCTCTGGTATACATGTGGTTCTGCGCAGCCTGACAAAATAACCATTGCTTCACCCGGTGCGCTGGCATCTCCCCCGAGTACATCATCACTTTGCGCCCTTCAGCAACCGCATTGAGCGATATTTGAGACAGCAGAGTACTTTTCCCGGTACCTTCCCGACCTGACACCAGAACAGTTTGCCCCAGCCGTGGATCAATCAGCATTTCATCGATTCCATATATCCCCGTGGGTATGTTCTGGCTGTAATCAGTATCATCTACATCTTGAATATCAGACATATAGATCCCGCCCTCTATTGGATACCTCCGGCAATACTTCTCAAGAATATCGGTCACTTTTTTGACACCGGCTTTCATCAAAACACCATTCGCATCCTTCAGTTCTGGAGAGGGGCATTTATACTCGATATACTGGCACCGCTCCTCACCCAGACGCTTGCATGCCTCCCGGCGGAACTTCTCCCCGGCTTCATCCATATCACCCCAGACCACGATCTCCTTGAACTTCTCAAGCCAGCTCCAGCATGTTTCAATCCACCCATTGTTTGAGCTCCCGGCCGGTATCGATACAACATTGATAATCCCGCACTCAAAGAGTGACATCGCATCGATCTCCCCTTCCGTGATATACAGCTTCTCAAAGGTCTTAATCTGATTCATGCCAAACAGTGCAGGCTTTGCATTTTTCGTTTGAGTGAACCCCCTTTTTGACTTCTCAGTGAAGTCTCCGAGGTTGCGCCCCTTGCAATTCCGCAGCACCCCTTTCTCATCCCGGATATTAAACCACATTCTCTTCGAGTTGCCAGTTACTCCAAAATGTGTTATAGTTTTCTCAGAGATTCCTCTGGTGTCCAGATATTCTACCAGCTCGACACTGACGCTCTCTTCCTCTAGACCAGGCATTGCATACTCCCGGCCGGTTTTCGACTTCAGGTTGAATTCCGGCTTTTTTTCTGGGTCGGGATTTCTGTTCGGGCTGTATGCCGGAGTAATATTGCCGCCCGGTTTTTCGTAATCAACTCCCAAGCGATCTGCCAACCACTGAGCTGCTTTCACAAAACTCCCTTTATCGTTTTCACTGATCCCCAACTCAAAATCCATGATGTACCGGAAGATATCCATTGTCTTCCCGCACCCAAAACAGTGAAAGCTCATTTTCGCGCTGTGATAGCGAAAAGATGGTGTCTGTTCCGAATGGTATAGACAACATGCCTCTTTCGTCTTAGGTTTCCATTTTGACGTCTTGTAGGCCACTAATTCAATTAGTAACTCCCCTGACATC
>Ga0193955_1000183_pt1 | contig 39208 bp, 23 predicted proteins | sample BB_6_MG_FD_140343 | JGI IMG/M metagenome (GOLD analysis project Ga0193955, IMG submission 140343) | Microbial mat bacterial communities from the Broadkill River, Lewes, Delaware, United States - BB_6_MG | ecosystem: Environmental > Aquatic > Freshwater > River > Microbial mats | place: USA... | reverse complement strand
GCACTCTTTAAACGAGATACATCCAAGTCAGCCAGTATGGCTAGGAAAAAGAAAATGGCAGGGTTAGACGATGATTATCGCTCAATCCTGTTAGAATCTGGGATTAAAATGCGCTAGCCGTGGGTTTAATACGGATCATTAATTATCTTCTGTTGCGGATAAGCACGTAGTTTTTTAATCTGAAATTTATCCTAACCGATTGGTTAACCAAAAAGTACTTTTATTATTGGTGACTTTTTTGTCCACTCAGCGTTGATTACAAATATTCTTGATAATAACACCCTGAGAAATAGTATCCCATCTTTCTGTACTAGGGGACTATATTTATGATAAATAAAATAATCCATCATTGAATTAAAAGGTTTCAAAAAATAGCGTTCATATATTAAATCAGTAAGCTCATGATTGTACTTTGAGCTTACCGTTAAATACTCTAAAAGTTCAATTTATAACAATCTTGTCGTAGCTTATATAGAAGCAAAAACTTTTGAATTATCATATTCAATCATATACAATCACATCCACTCATTTTGAGCTGTAATAATCTTTTTATCAAACTATTACTTTCCAAAGTCATAGTTTATCAATTGGTGCAAAGACCAGATAATGTAGCGCCATAAAATATTGTAAAACTATAAAAATAATTTTTACTAAATAACCACCGTGAACATGGAAACATCTTGCGTTGGTGATATTGGGGATAATTTCATGAAACGATATATTTCAACATTAGCAGTACTGTCTTTATCACTATTGACACTGTTAAATGTAAGTTATGCGTCAGATAAACTTCTACAACCAAAAACAATTTTTGTTGCCGGTGACTCAACAGCTGCTACTTATAATAAACCTAACCATCAAGGTTGGGCAGGTATTTTTCAAAGTTTTTTTGATGAAAAACATACCAAAATAGATAACCGCGCACGTGGTGGCCGTAGTAGCCGTACATTTATTGCTGAAGGTTTATGGCAAAAATTAATTGACGATGTTCAAGCTGGCGATATTGTTTTTATTCAGTTTGGCCATAATGACTCAAGTCCGATTAATGATGATCGTCGTGCTCGTGGCACTATTCCTGGCATTGGCGATGAAAGTGTTGATATTCACAATTTACTCACCGATAAAGACGAAACTATTTATAGCTTTGGTCATTACATTCGTAAAATGGTTAGTGATGTAAAAGCCAAAAATGCCACACCTATTTTAATGTCGTTAACGGCAAGAAAGTTATGGAAAAATCATCGAATTGAACGTGGTTCTGGTCAGTACGGTGCTTGGATGTATCAATTAGCATGGGAATTAGACACAGCTTTTATTGATTTAACTAACCCTGTAGCGGATCAACTCGAAGCACTTGGTCAAGAAAAAACCGCGCAAATGTATACCAAAGATTATGTTCACTTTAATTCGTTAGGGGCTGAATTGCATGCCTCAACTATTGTAGCTGCGTTAAAAGGTTTAAAGCCAACTATCGATCCCACATTTTATTCTGAAAAAGGTAAAAATGTAAAAAGTAACGATTGGACTTGGCTACGCCTGCCTATTGTTCATGATGTTAATTTACCGAGTGTGTTTATGGTGGGTGACTCCACCGTTCGCAATGGTGCTGGTGACGGTGCAAATGGTCAATGGGGTTGGGGCTCGTTTTTAGGCAATCACCTTAATACAAAAAAAATCAATTTAGTGAATCGTGCCATTGGTGGTTTTAGCAGCCGTACCTTTATTACCGGTGGCCATTGGCAGCGAGCATTAAATATGATGAAACCGGGTGATTATGTTTTAATTCAATTTGGTCATAATGATGCCGCAGCGCTTAATGATGATAAACGTGCTAGAGGCACCATTAAAGGCACAGGTTATGACGTTGAAGTAATTGATAACTTATTAACAGGTAAAACAGAAACGGTATATAGCTATGGTGGTTATTTACGTAAAATGATTGGAGAAGCAAGAGCTACTGGTGTTATTCCTATTATTTGCTCACCCGTGCCAAGAAAAATATGGCAAGAAGATGATGATTTTATCGAGGTTTCAGACGATAGTTATCCGCAATGGGCACAACAAGTTGCTCGTCAAAGTAAAAGCTTATTTATTGACTTAAATACATTAATTGCTGACAAATATAACCGTTTAGGCAAAGAAAAAGTTAACTCACTCTTTGGCGATAAACATACCCATACCAGTGAAGAAGGGGCAAAATTAACCGCTTCAACTATTGCCCAAGAATTACAATATATACTTTCAAATTAACATGACAGGATCATACAAATGATAAATATCGGTTTAAGAGCACATGACTATGGTCAAGGTACGCCTGATGAAATAGCCAAAAAATTAGGTGCTTACGGTGTTAATTGTATTCAATTAGCCTTGGCAAAATCATTTCCATTTATCAAAGAGGAACCAGGTCAATTAAGCCCTGGTTTAGGAAATACCATACGTGATGCCTTTGCAAAGCAGGGGATAAATATTGCGGTATTGGGTTGCTATATTAACCCTATACACCCTGATCCTATTTTAAAAGAACAATCTCTACAGCGTTTTGAAGAACATCTACGTTTTGCTCGTGATTTTGGTTGCGCTATTGTGGGGACTGAAACCGGCTCTCGTAATGCCGATTGTACTTTTCACCCTGATAGCCAAGGTGAAGAGGCTTTTTTAGAGTTAGTGGCAGCAGTTAAACGCTTATCTAAAACTGCTGAAAAATATGGCACAATTGTTGGTATTGAAGGGGTTGCTCATCATCATACCATTCATACTTATGAAAAAATGGTGAGAATGCTTGAACTAGTTGGTTCACCTAATGTACAAGTTATTTATGATCCAGTTAATTTCTTCCCATTAGATGAATGTGAACAGCAAGAGAAACTGATGGATGATGCCTTTACTTTGTTTGGTGACCGTATTGTAGCTATTCACAGTAAAGATTTTGTTATTAATGATGGTTTAAAAGAAGGCGACTTACCCTCTGGAACGGGGGTTATGGCACATAGCCATTTAATTAAGCATTTGATAGAGAAAAAACCGTATATTCAAGTAATTTTAGAAAATACCAATATTGATAATGTTGAACAAGTCATATCTGTACTTAAAAACACTTAATAGTTAAATTAAGATTTTAGCTTATTAATTTAACTGATAGCCCATAAGTTTCTTACATCTTTGGCGATAACTTTTCTCGTTATTGCCAAAAACCTATTATATTTACCCACCCATTCTCTATTTTCCCGTATTACACATTTCATCTATTAAGGTTTTAAAGAGTTAAAAATAATTTTACTGACTACTTTTTCGTGTGTTTTATGAGTTGCAGTTTTAAATAAGTTGTTCTTTAATTATATTGTTTGTTGTTTTATCTTTAAATACAAGGTGTTGTGTTTTTTTTCTTTGCTATTGCTATTTTTATTTCTTTCGTATGATAAGTACGTTATGAATATTATTTTTGACTATGCGTGATTATTGTTGATTGAAAATGACTAAAAGTTGTTGACGCTCTAAATTTATCTGTTTAGTATGTTTTTGCACTTTATTACTAAGTAAAACTTGTACGGGTGAGTAATAAAATAGTAAAAACAAAAATATATAGATACTTATAAAGTACTTCGGGGAATTAAATGTCTGACAATAACAACATCTTAAATACTAGTGGAACAACTGTTGCACCTCAATTCAAACATAAAATTTTAGCAAAACATATTGCGTCAGTATTCGTTGCAGGGGCTATATTAACAGCTCCTTCCACGTTTGCTGCTCAGCAGCTTCAAGAAACTGACATAGAAGTGAAAAAAGTCGCTAAAAACAAAAAAGAAGCTTCTAAAAAAGGTGAAGCAGTAGAGGTTATTGCGGTTTATGGTATGCGATCAAGTTTACGAAGCGCTATAGATCGTAAAAAAGAAGCGGGAACAGCCATGGACTCTATCGTCGCTGAAGATATCAGTGATTTTCCTGATAAAAATATTGGTGAAGCTTTACAACGAGTAACAGGTGTTCAACTTGGTCGTGAATTTGGTGAAGGTACAGCAGTTAGTATTCGTGGTGTCGAACCACAACTGGTTAATGTTGAAGTTAATGGTGTTAGTGCCGTAGGTGCATCAGATCCGTTTGCAAGTTCAGGTCGTTCAGTCGATTTTGCTAGTATGTCATCAGATCTTGTTAAAGCATTAGATGTTATTAAAGGTGCCGAAGCGCGCTTAACCGAAGGTGGTATTGGCGGCACAATTAAAGTTATCACACGTAAACCAAATGATTTTGAAGAGAACTTTTTACAAGTTAGTGGTGAAAATCAATACAATGATTTAACAGAAAAAAATAATCAAAAAGCTAACTTTATTGGCGTATACAAACTTAATAATGATTTTGGCGCTATGCTAAATATGTCGGTAAGTAATAAGGACTCTACTTACCACGCACTAAAAAATACAGAATGGGTAAGACAAGCAGATTACGACGGCTCGACTGAAAAAACCTTTGTGTCTCCTGATTATGCCGATATAAGCAATGTAGTTGATTGTTCTGATAGTGCATGCGAAGAGCAATGGTATGATTTTAGAGCACGTATTCCACGTAATAGTGTTTGGAACCGTGATGAAGACCGTATCAGTGCTAACGGTATGTTACAGTACAATGTTTCTGAAGATTTATCGACATATGTTGGTTATACCTATACGAGCCGTAATTTTGAACAAGTAGATTCTAATTTACAATTAGAAGTAGCTTCAGAAAGTAACTTACAAAGTGATGGCTTTGTTGTTGGAAAAAATCATAACGCTTCTCAATATATAACACGCGAAGCAACTATGGTAAATCGCTCTATTCACAACGATTGGAAATTGAAAACGACTATTTTAGATGCAGGTTTTACTCTCGATAAAGATGTATGGACACTAGAAGGTACGGTAGGTTATACAACACAAACGCAGAAAATTGATCAAATTGAATCTCGTGTGAATGCTAACAAAGTAGCGGGCGTGACGGTTGAGTTTGCTGACAATGGCGCCCCAATATATGACCTGGCAACAAATGGTGGCTATAGAAATAATGAGCCTACCCAAGTATTTGATTCAAACGATGCAAGTGCTTATTGGTATTATTCTCGTGTTTACAATAAGCCAATTGCTCAAGACAATGATCAATTAATGGGTAAGTTAGATTTTACTTACCGTTTAGATAACGACATTTTTACTAATATTCGCGCAGGTGTTCGCTTAAGCTCTGAGTATCAAGATCATAGTCAATATGACCGCCGTATTACTCGAGTGGTTGGCTCAGATGAATGGACAGGAGAAGATCAAACACGACTCATTACAGATAACTCTTATAATATAGATAACTATTTTGGTAGCTACGATGTTGGAGTTCCTGTTACACAAGGTTGGTTGGCATTAAAACCACTTGATTTTTATAATGATTTCATGTCAGTAAATGCAGGTAATATCACTGAAGCAGAATTAGAAATGACTCAGGCAGCTTACTACGAGGTAGAGACTAAAACACAAGCTGTATATCTTCAAACTGACTTTGATACCGAAATTGCTGGAATACCTTTTTGGGGGAATTTAGGTGTTCGTTATGTACAGAGTGATGTTGATACAACAGGGAATGCGATTGTTCAGGTACAAATTGATGATCCTGACGGCACTCCAGATCCAGTTGACGGTACAATACCTAATACAATCGATCCAGATCATCCATTAGCATTTAACGATATATCTACGCTTTCACATGATTATAGTGAAATTTTACCTAGTGTTAACATGAACTTTGGTTTGATTGAAGATGAACTGATTCTTTATGTTGGCGTTGGAAAGGTGATGGCTCATCCTAAAGCAAAAGATTTAAATATTGCTGCTAGTTGTACAATACGTTTAGATACAGAGTCTATGAACCAAGGCCGTACTAACACTTGTAGTGCTGGTAACCCTAGACTTGAACCGTATGTTGCTAATCAATTTGATTTAGCTTTGAATTGGTATGTTAATAAAGACACCATGTTATCAGCTGCGTATTTTACGAAAGAAATGGATACTTGGACAATTGATAAAACAACTCAATATGCTCAAGATTTTTTCAATGATGGTACTTTATATGATGTAGACCAAAAACTTAATGGATCTGGTGCAAAAACAGAAGGAATTGAGTTTTCAGGATCTACTTTCTTCTCATTTTTGCCTGAACCATTCAACAACATGGGGATTAATGCGAATTATACTTACATGGATTCTAAAGATGTTGGTTTATTTAACCAATTAACGAATGAAGAGCTAGAATTTCCATCTCAATCTAAAAATAGTTACAACGTTACTTGGTTCTATGAAACAAAACCTATCAGTTTTAAATTAGCTTATAACTATCGTGATAGTTACTTAACATCTCCATCTGACCGAGGAGGTAACCCAGTGTATGTTGACGATGCAGGTTTTCTGGATGCGAAGTTAGTATATAGACCACAAAGTGGTGTATTAGAAAACTTTAAGTTTCATATCGATGCTCGTAACCTTTTAGAGGAAGGTAATATTTATCAAAATGGTCCAGGTCGCATTAGTGAGATCCGCTATTCTGGTAGAGAATTTTCAATAGGTTTTACTTATAAAATGTAACTATTGTGAATAACTGTTCATAAATAATATTGCCAGTCAGTTAACCTGACTGGCATTTTTAATGAAGGGGGTTTACTTATTTTTTAAATGTTCGGTAGGTTAAAGCCTCAATAAATATACTATCTGGAGAATATATGAAATTCACACGTCGTAATGCTATTAAAATAGCTGGGGCTGGAGTTAGTGTAGGCTTAGCGGGGTGTTCAGGTTTATTATCTTCCAATCAAACAGATCAAACTATTACTAATAAACCCATACGCAACAAAAACTATCGCGTAAAAAAACTGTATCACGGTGTTGCCTATTATCCTGAACTTTGGCCACTTGAAAACATTGACCAAGATATTATTGAGATGAAAAAGGTAGGCATTAATGTAGTTCGCATGGCCGAGTTTGCTTGGGCAACCATGGAATCAAATGAAGGCAAAATTGACCTTAACTTATTTAAAATGGTGATGGATAAAATGCATCAAGCTAATATTGATGTTATTTTATGTACCCCCACAGCAACCCCGCCTATTTGGTTAACTCATAATCATCCTGAACGTTGCCACAAAAATGCTGATGGTGAAATAATGAGTCATGGTGCACGTCAACATGCAAGTTACGAACATCCTGATGTACGCAAAGCCAGTTTTACTATTATTAATGCCATGGCTAAAGAACTAGGTGGGCACCCTGCATTAATCGCTTGGCAGTTAGATAATGAAATGAAAGCCCATGTTGCGGAAGATTTTAGCGATGCGGCAGTAAACAATTGGCACCAGTGGTTAAAACAACGTTTTGGTACCATTAAAAGGCTTAACATGGCGTGGGGCACAAAAATATGGAGCCAACACTATCAAAAGTTTGATCAAGTACCCGCACCAGTAAAAACACCATTTTTACATAGTGCCTCGCTAAGTACCGCTTATAAAATGTTTTGCCGAGAAAGTGTTGCTGACTTTATGAAAGCACAACGTGATGTTATTTGTCGACATTCTGTTTGTCCTATAACCCATAACGATAACCCTGCATTTAACATTCATCACGAACGCTCAATGCAAGCATTAGACTTTGCTTCATACGATGCTTATCCAACAGATCAACAATGGCAAGCACTAGTGTTTCGTTCTGACTTGTACCGAGCCGCAATTCCTGGGCGCGCCTTTTGGTTAATGGAAACCAGTGTTTCTCATAATGGTTGGTTGGGTAATCATCAACCACCACATTCACCAAGTTTTTTAAACGCTGAAGCAATATTAGCATATTCTTTAGGCGGCGAAGCTTTTTGTTATTGGTTATGGCGTCAGCAACGTACTGGTGCCGAATTAGCACATAGTGCGGTAATGAGTGCTTGGAATACCCCCAGCATTGGTTACAACGAAGTTAAAAAACTCAATGTAGAACGAAAAAAGCTTGAACCCATACTTATTAATACTCAAGTTTTAACGCCTGAAATTGCGGTAACTTATTCAGATCATGCGCGCGCCATGATTGAAACTGAGGAGCTTGATAAACGGAAAGATTTTCCTAAACGTTATCGTGGCGTTATTGAAATGTGGCATGCTAAATTAATGAATTTAGGCTATCACCGCGAAGTACGCTTTGAAAATGCCGAACTCGACGGTTTAAAAGTATTAATAACACCAGCTATGCCTTATGTTAGTGCTGAATTTATTACACGAGCATTAGCTTTTGTTGAGCAAGGCGGCACATGGATAGCTGGGCCTGTTACTGGAACACGCGGTAAAGAGCATAATGTACCCACAACAGCAGGGTTAGGGTTACTAGATAAATTAGCTGGCGTAGAAACCAAATTTGTTGTGCCGTTAACACATACGGGGGCGCAAGGCACGGCCTTTGGTATTACAACTGAGTTAAGTGGTTGGTGTGCTGCAATGACTGCAAAAGTAGGTACTAAGGTTATTGGTAGCATTGATTCAGGCGTAGCCAAAGATAATGCTTTTATTACCGAACGTAATATTGGTAAAGGTCGTGTTGTGATTTTAGGTGTTCAACCTTTTGGTGATAAAGCTGATGAATTTTTATCTACAATGATTTCGCATTATGCGGACAAAGCGGGAGTTACAGAGCGTTATCAAGTAACTAAAGGCACTATTGTTGCGCCAAGAATAAATGAGCAAGGGGATAAATTTTGGGTTGCTATTAATATGGACGGGCAAGGTGGGCAACTGATTTTACCCAAAGGTGCTGTTGATGCTAGGAATAATCGAGTTATTGAAGACCATAGCTTAAATTTGTCACCTTATGAGTGGCGAGCCATTTACCTTAACATTTAATTAGTACCAGTTTTATTAATTAAGTGATCTATTTTATACGTAGAAAAATTGCCAAGGATAAGGTGGTTTATTTCAATAACTACTTGTTCTAATTATTAAATAAATAATGATGTGGTGGGGGGGAGTAAGTAGAAATGATCACATAGTTAGTGAGATTAATGGTAAAACTATCAGGACTATTGAATACTTAGTCGATGTTCAATAGTCCCTAACACATTCTTAGATTGGAAATAATTATGGAAAAAATAGCTTTTGTTATGCAATTGAACGCTGGTTGTGAAACCGAATATGAAAAACGTCATGATGAAATTTGGCCAGAATTGGTTGGTGAATTAATTAAAGCAGGAATTGAAGACTATTCAATATTCTTACATCCTGAAACATTACAACTATTTGCTGTTTTATGGCGCAAACCTGATCATACAATGGATGATTTACCACTTACCCAAGTCATGCAACAGTGGTGGGAGTATATGGGAGATATCATGCAAAGTAACCCTGATAACAGCCCTGTAGTGACTCCATTAACAAAGGTGTTTCATTTAGCTTAATCATTTTTAAGTTTACTGTATAGTTATAAACTACCTAGCATTATTGATTCTGCTAGCCTACTTGAAAAATCCAATGATTGTAGTCATTGGATTTTATTTACTAAAAAACAAATAGTTTAGGCTTAACGGCACTGTATTATTAGTTAGTGCTATGATTTAATGAAGCTATCTCAGTTCGCTTGGCTGATATTTATCCATATCATTATAATCAAGGTTTTCACCAGCCATTCCCCAAATAAAGCTATAGTTTTGTGTTCCTGAGCCTGAGTGAATTGACCAAGGTGGTGATATTACTGCTTGTTCATTATGAACCCAGATATGGCGAGTTTCTTGGGGCTCTCCCATAAAATGGCACACTGCTTGTTCTTCAGGTATTTCAAAATAAAAATAAACTTCATTACGCCTATCGTGTTGGTGTGCAGGCATAGTATTCCAAACACTACCTGTTTTTAATTCAGTTAAGCCCATTTGTAATTGACAAGTATCGACAACACTATTAATCAACATTTGGTTAATATCACGTTCGTTTGATGTTTCTATACTACCCATATGTAATGTGTTGGCGCCTGTTAAGGTAACTAACTTATTAGGATGTTTTGCGTGAGCAGGTGTAGAATTTAGGTAAAAACGAGCGGGATTTGAGCTATCGACACTTTTAAAAATAACATTCTTGGTTCCCTTACCCAAATATAGTGCATCCTTATGTCCTAGTTCGAAAGTTTCTTCGTCGGTAGTTACTGTCCCCGCTTGACCAACATTAATAATACCTAACTCACGGTTGTTTAAAAATGAATCAGCTTTTAATGCTTCAACGGTTTCTAATGTTAGGGGGTTATTTATCGGAACGGCTCCCCCAGTCATGAAGCGTTCATAGTGGGAATAAACCCAAGAAATTTTGTCATTTTGCATTAAGTTTTCAATAAGAAATTCGTTTCTCAATTGTGATGTATTAAAGCGCTTTACTTCATTAGGCCCTACGGCATAACGATTTTCAAATTCAGTTGTCATAGTTAACTCTCTATATTCTATGTTTTTAAATGATTTTATCTTTAATTACGGGCTGTATTTTGAGGGGAGACCATGTGATTTAACGCGCTAACCAGCCACCATCTACAGCTAAAATATGACCATTTGTGTAGTTACTTGCTTGTGATGCTAAATATACAGCGGCGCCTTGTAAGTCAGAGGCTTCTCCCCAAGCACCTGCTGGAATGCGTTTTTCAATTTCAGAATTGCGTGTTTTGTCATCTTGCAACGCTTGAGTATTGTCTGTGCGAAAATATCCAGGAGCAATGGCGTTTACTTGTATATTATGGTGTGCCCACTCGTTTGCAAGGGCCTTGGTTAAACCTGCAATAGCATGTTTACTTGCTGTGTAGGCAGGAACTGTCATTCCGCCAGTGAAAGATAACATTGATGCTATATTAATAATTTTACCACTTTTTTGTGCTATCATTTGAGGCGCAAAAGCTTGCGCCAATAAAAAACTAGCATCAAGATTTACTTTCATAACGTTTTGCCATTCGTTATATGGATATTCAACAGCTGGGCTTCTAAAAATAGTACCTCCCACGTTAACAAGAATATCGATTATGCGCTCATTACTTAGTATTTTAGTCGTAAGGTTGTTAATACTTTTTTCATCTCCAAGGTTTGCTTGGATGTCAATTGCTGTTCCACCATTGCTTTGTATTTCTTTAACTGTTTCACTACAACCATTTTCTCGACTGCTGCTACAAATTACATAAGCTCCAGCTTGTGCCAAGCCAATAGCAATGGCTTGGCCTAGACCTCTACTAGCGCCTGTCACTAGTGCTTTTTTCCCATTAAGTTTAAATCGCTCTAATATCATAATGTTTTCCTTTAATTTTCAAGTATTCGAGCTTATCATACCTAATGTTAAATCATATGCAATCATTATACTTCAATAGTAATCATTAAATTTAAATGTTATTAATTCCTACATTTCGGTTACTTTCATAAAATAACAATGTAAATGTGGTACCGTATTGAGGAATTAATGTTAGTAGTTTAGATAACAACTTGATTAAATTTAGAATTATTCAGCACATTTTATATTCGATACAAGTTAGTATTACATTTATTCTTCTTTTAATTGCCATGTTTTAAAGTTTCGGTATTGAAATTTTGTCCATTTCATTTGGCGAAAACCTATTTTTCCGCCGCTCAACGCTTTACCAGTGTCAACTTTTTCTATCACTGGGGTATTATCTTTATAATCAATAATCTTTCGTTCATCGATAAACATGACTATATGGTTGTTGTTTTTAACTAAGCGTACTTTGTGTGGCTGTTGTGACAAAGTAGGAATACCTTCTTTACCTTGTTGTAATAAGGTGAAAGTATTATTTTTACGCAAGTTTGCGTGGCCTCTATTCGGATTATGAGCTGCGTTGGTGTAATAAGAAATATGATAACTATTAATATCGCCTAAGGTATATTGATCAAAAGTACCATCGCGTTTGGTTAAGTTATTTGAAAAAATATTTTCGCCTGCGATGCCTTGCGCGGCAAAAAAGACAATCACTAAACCAGCATCAAACTTTAAATTTTGCACTTCCCATTCTGCAATAAAACTATTTGGAAATTCTATTGGACACCAAAACACATGGTGCATTTCTTCATTAGGTGAATACATTTGCAACCAACCGTTGTTAAAGGTGATTTTGCCAGGACCTTCCATTTTCCAGTTGTTGACACTATCAGGCGTTGATAATTGGCTTTGATAGATCAGCTTTCCTTTATGAATAGTGCCTAGAGCAAGGTTTGAAAGTAATAAGCTGCTAGTTAAAATAAGTGTTTTTATAGAAGGATTTAACATAGAGTAACTTTGAGATTGATTTTGATTGATTATGATTGTAAGGTAAATATCATCTAAATACTATACCTCCTTCTCTCTTATGTCTTGAACATAAATGAGAGGGAAGGCAAACACAGTAAATTTATTAAATTCTTTAAAAACAAATAATTAAAAAGCAGGGGTAATATGAACAGACGTGATTTTATTAAAAAAAGTGCAATGATAGCATCAATTCCATTAGGAACATCACTTGTTAATACAGCACAAGCAAAAAGCCCAGGAATAACAATTCCAGCGATAGTGCCCCGTCAATCTGGTTATTTGTCTTGGTTAGAAAAACAAAACCCTGAAATTTCTCTTGGTACAACGTGGGGGCAACCTTGGGCACAAGGTATTTTAAATGCTAAGCAAGCGTTAAGGTTAACTAGTCAAGCAGGAAAAAATATTCCGATGCAGAGTTGGCCAACTGCTTATTGGCCTGACGGTTCAATAAAATGGACAGCGCATGCTGTTCCCGCTAATGTTAATTTAGGTGAGCAATTTAAAGTAGAGAAAGGTCAACCTAGTACAGCCAAGAAGTCTGTTATTGTGATTGATACTGATGAGCAGATAACGGTTGATACTGGTGTTATTAATTGTACTCTATTAAAAACTGGCCAGCATATTATTGAACGTTTATCGCGTAATGGTAAAACAATCGCAAAAAATGCGAGGTTGGTCGGTTTACGCCAAGATAGAGCGGAAAGTGAACCTGAAAATCCTGCCAATATTGAGCAATTTAAATCAAAGTTAAAAAAGTTAACTATTGAGCAAAAAGGCCCTATTAAAGCGGTTATAAAAATTGAAGGAACCCATCAGACTTCATCACAGCGAGAATGGTTACCTTTTACGCTACGCTTAACATTTTATGCGGATGACTCAAATATTAAAATTAGTCATACTTTTATTTATGATGGCGATGATCAAACTGATTTTATTAAAGGTTTAGGGCTGCGTTTCAATGTTGTACAAAACGATGAATTATATAATCGCCATGTTCGTATAGTGGGGGAGAATCATGGTTTATGGGGGGAATCACCACAAGGCATTACTGGTCTTCGTCGAGATCCTGGCCAAGCAGTTAAAGATGCTCAAATTGCAGGAATTGCGACCCCCCCTTTGAATACTTGGGACGAGCGAGTCAGTAGTCGCATGCATTGGATCCCTGTTTGGAATGACTTTAGTTTATTGCAGTTATCAGCGAATGGCTTTAGCATTAAAAAACGTACTAAAGCTGGCCATGCATGGATTGATTCTGACCAAGGTCATCGAGCAAGTGGTGTAACGTATTTAGGTGGCGTTTCAGGGGGCATTTTATTTGGCATGCGTGATTTTTGGCAATTGCACCCTGTACAAGTCGATATTCGTGATGCTGGCCAGCCTTTATCTGAAGCCACCTTATGGTTTTGGTCACCAGAAGCGCCAGTAATGGACGTACGTTTTTATCATGATGGTTTAGGGCAAGAAACGTATGATCAACAATTAGATGCACTTAATATAACCTATGAAGATTATGAACCAGGTATGGGCAGTGCCTATGGGGTTGCACGTACTACCGATATTTCTTTAAATGTATTAGATAAAACCCCCACAAGAGAAGAAATTGTCCAACTTGCCGATATTATTGGTAAACCACCGCAGGTGACCGCTGCACCAGAAGACTTTTTAACATCAGGAGTATTTGCGTCTCTATTTAGTTTACCTGATCGTTCGACACCGAAAAAACGTGAAATAGAAAAGCGTCTTGCTTGGCAGGTAGAGTTTTATCGTCAGCAAGCTGACCAACATCACTGGTACGGTTTTTGGAATTATGGCGATATTATGCACACCTATGATGCGGACCGTCATGTTTGGCGTTACGATATAGGAGGTTATGCTTGGGACAACTCTGAATTATCACCTGATTTATGGTTATGGTTATCTTTTTTAAGAACGGGTGACGCCAATACTTTCCGTTTAGCTGAAAATATGACACGGCATAATAGAGATGTGGATATTTATCATGCAGGAAAATATAAAGGCTTTGGCTCTCGTCATAATGTGCAACATTGGGGTTGTAGTGCTAAACAATTACGCATTAGTACTGCTGCTTATCGTCGTTTTCATTATTATTTAACAGCAGATGAACGTACTGGTGACGTGCTAAGTGAAGTTGCTAATGCTGATGAAGCATTGGCTTCATTAAATGCAACTCGAAAAGTAGCGCGGGTTAATCCTCTACCAGGTAAATCGACTATGGGCGTTGGAACCGATTTCGGCTCAGCTGCTGCTAATTGGTTAACTGCATGGGAAAGAACGGGTAATAAACAATATAAACACTATCTAGAAAATGCCATGAAAGTGATTGGCGCTCATCCAAATGGTTTTTTTGCTGGTGCATTTGGTTATGAGCCTAGAACAAAAACTTTATTACCTTACCCAGAAGGTAAACCAACTATTTCACACTTAAATTCAGTTTTTGGATTAATTGAGATTTGTGCGGAACTTAATCAATTAATTGATGTGCCTGAATTTAAAGCCGCATGGCTACGTTATGGTCGTTTTTATAGTGCCAGTAAAGCGGAGCAACAAGCAGAGTTAGGAGTGTCATTTCGTAATAATAGCTTAACTGTTGCTCATTCTCGCTTAACGGCATATGTTGCTAAGCAAGTTGATGATCATGACTTAGCTAAACGTGCATGGCAAGAATTTAGCAAAGAGTGGGGAGGTAAAAGATCTATTGGTACTCAATTGATTACAGGGCCAGCGGTATTAAATCCTATTGACGAAGCGAGTTGGCTTTCAACTAATGATGCTGCGCAGTGGGGCTTAGCTGCTATTCAAAATTTAGCGTTGGTAGGTGACGCATTAGATTAAGGCCTATTTATGGTTTAATTGTGGTATTCGCTCAAAATCAATCATTATATTGCATTTGTGTTCATTTTGTCATAGAGTATTGAACACTTCGATTGAGCCTGTAGTTGATAGATTGGTTGCTTAATAATAATTGCTTAAGTAAGCGTAAAACCGAACGATTTTTAAATCAGAAAAAATACCACCTAGAACTATTAGATAATTAGTCGTTAAGGTGAAAAATGCCCTCAGTTGTCACGACTCGTTGAGGGAACTATTTATTACCTATTAAGGTTTAATAAAGCGTACATTTATTTTTGTTAAGGCTGTAACTTAGTAAACCCTAATAATGTTTTACTATTGCTTAATTGCCTTAGTAGTTTTTAAACGTTTGTAACTTATTTGAAAAAGGATAAAAAATGCCTGCTATTGCCCACGATATAGCTTATTCAACCATTCGCAACAATATCGACAAACTTATCGATAACCTTGTGAATATCACCGATGATACTGGTGAATTCTTATTAAAATTAGATGATGGTCGCGTAATTGATACTAAAGGCTGGAATGACTGGGAATGGACTCACGGTATTGGCCTTTACGGTTTATTAAAGTATTGGGACATTACTGGTGATGATGTTGCCAAAGAAATTATTGAAAAGTGGTTTCATGACCGTTTTGCTGAAGGTACACCAACGAAAAATGTAAATACGGTATCACCATTTTTAACACTAGCTTATATGCAAGAGCGTACTGGCGATCGTAGCTATTTACCTTATTTAGATACTTGGGCTGAGTGGATCATGCGTGACATGCCACGTACGGATGAAATGGGTATTCAACACGAAGTATTCAACTCTTTTAATTACCAACAGTTATGGGACGATACACTTATGATGAGTGTACTGCCATTAGCTAAAATTGGTTTATTGCTTGATCGCCCTCATTATGTTGAAGAAGCTAAGCGTCAGTTTATGTTACATATCAAATATTTAACAGATCGTAAAACTGGTTTATGGTTCCACGGTTGGACGTTTGACGGTCATCACAACTTTGCTGATGCGTTATGGGCACGTGGTAACTGTTGGGTTACGATTGCTATTCCTGAGTTTATTGAATTATTAGACCTAGATGAAAAAGACGCAACTCGCATGTTTTTAATTGAAACGCTTGAGTCTCAAGTAAAAGCTCTTGTGAAAACACAGCATGAAGATGGTTTATGGCATACCTTGTTAGATGATCCTGATTCATATCTTGAAGCGTCAGCAGCAGCAGGCTTTGCTTACGGTATTTTAAAAGCGGTGCGTAAAGGTTATATCGATAACAGTTATGAACAATATGCGATTAAAGCCATTAAAGCGGTTTTAGAAAAAATTGATGATAAAGGCGAGCTACAGCAAGTATCTTTTGGTACGCCAGTCTTTGATGATTTACAAGGTTATCGTGATATTCCGTTAACATCGATGCCATATGGTCAATCAATGGCGATATTAGCGTTAATTGAATATATGAATCGTTATATTTAATTTTGACTCAGTCTCAATGGTTATTTAGCTTTGGTTATGTCAGCTGGCATAACAATGGCTAAATAACCATTTTTTGTATAAGTCAAAGCGAAAATTATAAAAATAAAACTGTACATAAATAATAAAAAATAACGAATTAAGATAATAAAGAGGCTTTAAATGAAAGAGCGTAAAATTGGTTTATTAAATTATACTGCTTATGGTCTGGGAGATGTACTTGGTGCTGGTTCAATGGCTGTGATCAGTACTTGGGTGTTATTTTTCTATACAACTTACTGTAACTTAGGGCCTTTACAAGCTGGTATTATCTTTGCTTCAGCACGTATTCTTGATGCTGTAGCTAGTCCGCTCATTGGTTATTTATCTGATCATGCTGACTCTACTCGCTTGGGTCGACGATTTGGTCGTCGAGGTGTTTTCTTATTAATTGCTATTCCGTTATTACCAAGCTTTGGTTTAATGTGGGTGAGTGATCAACACTTCTTATACTATTTATTTACTTATATTTTCTTTGAATTAGTATATGCCTCTGTATTAATACCTTATGAAACATTAGCAGCAGAAATGACTGATGATTTTCGTAAAAAAGGGATGTTTGCGGGTGCCCGTATTTTAGTTGGACACTTATCGGCAATTGCAGCAACTATTTTACCCGCTTGGATAGTGGCTGTTTTAGGTGGCGCAGATTCACCCGATACTTTTTTATATATGGGTGGCATATTCTCTGTTGCTTTTATGATTGTAGTGGCAATCGTATATTTTAATACATGGGAACGAAAAAAATCTGAGGAAGAGTTAGCCGTTCAAATGGCTAATAAATTCTCTATTGGTGAAATTTTTGTAAAACTTTACCAAGGTTTAGGTTCCACATTTAAAATTCGTGCATTCCGTTTACATTTAGGTATGTATCTTGGTGGTTATATTAGCCAAGATGTATTTAATGCAGCATTTACCTACTTTGCTGTGTTTGCACTTGGCGCTTTACTTGCTGACTCATCGCTTGATCCATTAAGTTTAACGTCTTATTTAATGGCCTCTATTTTTGGTGTTCAAACGCTCGCTGTAGGTGCTGTATTCGCCTGTGTTGCCTTATTACCAAAATTTTTTCCTGCACTAACTTATCGTTTTGCAGTTGTTTCTTATATTGTTGGTATTGTTGGTTTAGCGATGTTTTATTACTTTGCTCCAGAAAGTCAAACAGCTAAAATTAGCTGGTTAGCTTTATCGTTAATCTTTGCAGGTATTGGTCGCGGAATATTAAATTATATCCCTTGGAATACATACAACTACATGGCAGATGTTGACCAAATTGTAACGGGTCAACGACGAGAAGGCAGTTTTGCTGGTGTTATGACTTTTATTCGTAAAGCGACACAAGCCAGTGCTATATTTACGGTTGGTGCAGCATTAGAAATTGGAGGTTTAGTTAAAGGCCAAAAAATTCAAAGTGACGAAGTGATGCAATCAATCGTGATAATCATGACTGCAGGGCCTATTTTGGTATTGATGTTTGGTTATTGGGTGTCAACTAAATTTCATTTAAATACTGATACGCATAAGGTATTAATGAGTGAAATTGCTCGTTTTAAAAATGGTGAACGTGAACCTTCAAGTGCTGAGAACAAAGCATTGATTCAAGACTTAACTGGTTGGGATTATGATAAGCTTTGGGGTAATAATGAATTAGGCCTAAAAGTAAAAGAACCAATTCTTTCCACTCAACCGACAGGTGAAGCTTAAGTATGAGGTTTAATAAATATTACGTATCAAGCTTGTTTTTATCGGTTCTTTTATCTGGTTGTGTCAGTGTTACTGATTCAGCTAACAGTGATACATTAAATAAAATAACCAATGAACAAAACCAAGTTATCCCGAAAGCTTGGATTGATGCTGATACGGGTCATAAAGTGGTTCGACTATCAGAAGAAGCCAGTTCACGTTCATTGTATTTTCATCAAAACTCTTATGCTGCTAGTGGCGATAAAATGGTTATTTCCGTTGATAACCCACGTGGTGTTGCGGTTGTTGACTTAAATACATTAACCGTTAAAAGATTATATGAAGACCCCAATATCGGTATTTTATTTATGGGTCCAAAAGGACGTGAGGTTTATTTAACTCACATTCCATCGATCAATGGTCAAGTAGTTCACCCACAAAATGAACTACAAACCCCAACTAAGGTGCTAGCTGTTAACATTGATACTGGTGTGATGCGCGAAGTTGCTACAGTACCCAGAGGAAAAATACATTCAATCAATAATAATGAAACTTTATTAATTGGTGCTTTTGCTGAAAAAGCTCATAGTTTAGAAACTGGGCCGCGGGATAAACGCTTTGAAGCACGCTATGAAGCGAAAGATGCTGACGGTAATCCGTTAAGTTTTGCTGATGCTAAAGAAGTACGCATGGATGAACGATTAGAAGCCCGTATTCCAATGCAAATGTTTACTGTTAATATTCAAACAGGTGAACAAAAAACAATTATGAAATCAACCGACTGGTTGAATCATATTCAGTTTTCACCAAATGATCCTGAGCAAGTAATGTATTCACATGAAGGCCCATGGCATAAAGTGGATCGTATTTGGTTAACGAATATTCATGGTAAAACACCGAAAAAAATTCATCAGCGGATGATGAATATGGAAATTGCTGGGCATGAATTCTTTGGCTTTGATGGTAAGCATATTTTTTATGACTTACAAACACCACGCGGAGAAGATTTCTGGTTAGCCAGTTATAATCTTGAAACTGGCGAACGTGTATGGCGTCATATGAAACGCGACGAATGGTCAGTACATTTTAACGTTTCTCGTGACGGCAAATGGTTTGCTGGTGATGGGGGTGATAGTGAAATGGTGGCTAAAGCCAACAATGGTAAATGGATTTACTTATTTGAATCTGAGCCCGTTAAAGATGTTGCTGGTATTCATGCTCGTAATGCTAAAGACTTAATTAAGCCTGCTGTTTTAAAGTCACATAAATTGGTGAATATGAAAAATCATGATTATCGTTTAGAGCCAAACATTACATTTACTCCTGACGGTAAATGGTTAGTATTTCGCTCGAATATGCATGGTCCAGTTCATGTTTATGCGGTTGAGTTAATGCGATAAGAGACAAGCATTATGTCAGTGCTAGTTAAATTAGGTATTAGAGCTTAACTGCTCTAGGTGTAATTTATTTTATTATGTTTTAATGTAGTACGACTAAGGTGAAATTTAACAACCTATATCATTGAGTCTAGGTTGTTTATTTGCTGGAGATGTTGGATCTCGCATTAAATACAATTTTGATGATTTTTATTATTAATAATAAAAGTAGTTAATTAGTTTCCTGAAATAGCGACTTTTACATGGCGCATATCTGGCCATAAAGCTTGATTAAAACGTGCTGCGTTTGTTACGTTAGGGTTTAATAAGTTAACATCAGTATCTACTAACTTGGTTAACGTGGGATAAATCACTTGTAAATTATTAGCAACCATATTGGCAATTAAGAAAGCACCTAAATGGTTATGATGAGTTTTATCTTTGCCTTGGTTGGCAAAGATTTTAGGTACGTTGATTTTACTTAATGCTTGATATAACTGGCTTGTTTGCGCAGTTAAATCAATAACAGGAACTTTTTTTGCTTGAGCAATGTTACGCACTGCTTGATCATAGCCAGCATGGGTATTCACTAATTGGCCTTTTTTATCATAAATACGGCGAGCAACGGGGGTGACCAGTACAGGATAAGCGCCTTTTTGACGAACATCAGCAATAAATGCACGTAAATATTCAGGATAAGCACCATTGGCGGCTGCATAAGTTCTTGGCCATTGCTTTTTCTCATCATTATGAGCAAATTGAATCAATACAATATCGCCAGCATTGGTATGACTGAGGGTTTTATCCCAACGTAATGACGTAATAAATGACTTTAAGGTTTCACCACTACGGGCATGATTAACAATCAATCGATTGCTGATCAGTGCTGGTAAAAATTGCCCCCAACTAGCATAGTCACTCGATGTTTGATCGGTAACGGTAGAGTCACCTGCTAATAATATTTTAGCAATGTTGACGGACTCTATCTGGATATTGTTAAATTGTACTGATTGATTCGATAACGCGATAGTTAGCTTATTATCCCAATTACGAGAAACATATTCATCACCACGAATACGAACACGAGGTGTGTTTGAGTTGTCATGTTCAGATTGCGTTAATAAAGTGTTTTTAACATTAACATAAAATGAGAACTGTTGAATTTCATTGTTATTAATTGTTGAAATTGGGGTCATTACGCGTCGGTCTTCACTGAAAATCAAAAACGTGTTGTTACTTTTTTTACCTTTTACTGTCACCGTAACTTGGTAGTTGCCTTCATCCATTTTAACTGAGAAGGCATTTTCAGTGCTATTTTTGAAGTTATCAACACCAAAACCGTTTTCATCGTTATATTGCTGGGTGTGTAATTGTGGCTGGTCGTTAAAGTTAAATATTAGCATGGAATGATTCTCTGCAATTACGCTAGTTACAGGCATTAATAAACTGGTTATTAATAAACTGGTTATTAATAAACTGGTTGAGAATTTTATTTTTTTAAATGATCTAGACATAATTTGCCTATTGTTATTGTTTTTTCGGCGATTAATTGTTACGCAGTTATTGTGCTTTAATGCTTTCAATAACCGCGTAATGTCCTTATTGATTCGCTTCAATTGCCGTTAACCATTTGGCTCTGTAGTCGTTCAGGTTAGCTAGTTGAAGTGAATGTGCGGTATCGTTAATTTCTTTTTCGCGGTTACACCAACTTTGCCAGTTAGTTAATACCCAAGCACCTTTTACGGTACTGGCATTATCCCCTGATAATACAACACGTTGCTGTGGTCTTAGTTGCGCAATAATGCTACACATTAATGGGTTTTTCTTTGACGTACTACCAAAAATAATATCGCCTTTGGCGTCAAGCTGACTCAGTTGATAATCTATCATTAACGCTAAATATAAGGTGGCTAATGCTTTGCCATTTTCAGGTGTTGCGGTGATCTTACTTTGGCTTCCTCTGAAAGGCCCACTGCCAGGTTCAAACGCAGGTAATGCAAATAGTTGTTGATCGATCAAGTCTTGAATATCAGTAATACTAACGTTATCGGTGACATTAGCGCTGGTTTGTTGACAGATAAGTTCAAACTCACGACCCCCCATAAAACGCGCACAAGCGATCGGTTGGTTTAACACACAAACATTAGCAAGCATGTCTTTTTTTTCATTTAAGCGTTTTATGTTACCGCCCATTGACATCGTTATAATCCATGTACCAGTACTTACTACGGTAAATTCTTGATGAATACTATTACTTAAATAACGGGCAAAACTGGCATTTGAGTCATGAATACCAGCAAAAACTTGGCAGGGTTGATTAATACCAGTAAGTGCTTGAACTTTATTTGATAACCCGCCAATAGTATCATATGCCGCAACTAATGGTGGCATTGCATGGCGAATGCCTAGTTTATCGACTAGTGATGAATAATCTTGCTGTTCAGGTAACCATAAGTCGGTATGACAGCCTAGCGAGGTAACTTCATTAACAGCTATGCCAGTAAGTTTCCAAACCCAATATTGCGGATACATGAATACGTGTTTAACGTTAGAAAATGTTTTAGGGTTATATTTTTTCAACCACCATAATTGGCGACCTAAATTTAAGCCAGCTGATAAATTAGGTGAAAATGACTGGTTAAAAGCAGGGCGGATTAGATCATATTCTGCTGATATTTGTTCAGGAGTTTCACATTCATAATCCATAACTGGCATTAACAGTTTATTTTCTTGATCAATCAATACTGCACACGCGCCATGTGTACTGATATTAATGGCTGAAATGTTAAACTTTTGGTTGGCCTTTTCTAATGCGCTTAATAACCAGTTTTCTACACTCTCAATATCAATATAGGTATAGTCTTGCCCTTTAACTGAAGTGTTTTTTTGTGACTCAGTCCAAACGGTTTCACTTTGTTCGTTTAGCACGTAGCCTTTGATATTAGTTTTGCCAATATCGAATATAAATGTGTACATCTAATTGAGCCCCTGAGATCTCTGTTTTTTACTGTAAAGCAGATAGTTAATAAAAGTAGCATGATTTTTGTTGCTATTGATAACCTAATAAGTTGAAGAAATAAATACAACAAACTAGGTCAAATAATAAGGTTATGTAATTATCTGATTGTGTCGATATTTGGCTATCAGTAACGCTGAAAACCCCAACAAAAAATGCTCCAATAATAAACCCATACATGCTACGTGTTTGTGTGCATAACTCGTGGCAACGTGCCGTGCTGGTTTAAGCATACTCGGTGGAGATAGACTGTATTCAAACTTTTGACTATTTATCTTTATGTGTTTTTAAATTACTATTTATGATTGTTTTTGTATAAAACTATTCAAGAAATATATGATCATTGCTAAATACAGGTAATAAAATACATAAAATTTAAATTGAATGCAAGAAAGTGATTGAAAATGATTGTTTTCGGTGTTTTAATGACGACATTGAATTAAATTAAAAATTATTTATTTAGTAATTTTTTAAAGAAATGTGTTAATGGCAAAATAGGAATATAACTAAATGTCGAGAAATAATGATAAATTTAAGCACGTTAATTATCTTTGGAATGATGAAGAAGCAAAGTCTTTAACTGGAGTAGATAGCTTAGTTTATCGCTCAAACATATTAGGTGCTGATCAGCGTATAACCAATACTGGTGGTGGTAATACTTCGGCAAAATTAATGGAAACTGATCCGTTAACGGGTGAGCAAGTTGAAGTACTTTGGGTTAAAGGCTCTGGCGGTGATTTACGTACAGCAAAAGTTGAAAACTTTTCTTCTTTATATCAAGGTAAATTAAATGCCTTAGATACAACTTATCAAGCACGTGATGATAAAGGCTACAAGCAAGCAGGTGAAGATGCCATGATTGGTATGTATAAACACTGTAACTTTTGCTTGAACCCCCGAGCATCATCAATCGATACGCCTTTACATTCAATGATTGCTGATAAACACGTTGATCACTTACATCCCAATGCCGTTATAGCTATTGCTTCTTGTAAAGATCAAGAAGCACTGACTGAAAAAGTTTGGGGTGGTAAAATGGCTTATGTACCATGGATGCGTCCAGGTTGGGAAGCTGCTAAAGTTTGTGAAGAAGCTTACGCGGTAAAACCAGAGAGTGTTGGTATTCTATTAGGTCAGCATGGACACACTAACTGGGAATCGGAAAGTAAAAGTTGTTACGAAATGTCTTTATGGGTAATTGAAACAGCGGCAAGTTATATTGAAGAGCACGATAAAGGTGAAATGACGTTTGGCGGTGCTAAAGTTGAAAGCTTATCGGATGAAAAACGGACAGCATTATTAACTAAATTTTTACCTGTTGCTCGCGGTATATTATCTAATAAGGTTAAATTTATTGGTACAGTACAGTCAGATGAAACAGCATTACGTTTTGTTAACAGTGTTGATGCTCCTCGTTTAGCTAAGTTAGGTACATCATGTCCCGATCATTTCTTACGTACTAAAATCCAACCATTGTATGTTGATTTTAACCCCGCAACTGACGATTTTAACATTTTAGTAGAAAAATTAAATGCTGGTATTGAACAATACCGTATCGACTACAAAGCGTATTACGATGCTTGTAAGCGAGATGATTCACCTGCAATGCGTGATCCAAGCCCAACTGTTATCTTAATTCCAGGTGTTGGGATTATCGGTTGGGGGAAAAACAAATCTGAATCTCGTGTTACTACTGAATTCTACAATTGTGCAATTGAAGTGATGCGTGGTGCTGAAGCAATCAGTGAGTATACGGCCTTACCACAACAAGAAGCCTTTGATATAGAATACTGGGCACTTGAAGAAGCTAAATTGCAGCGTATGCCTAAAGAGGCACCATTAGCACGTGATATTGTTGTTGTGATTGGTGCTGGAGATGGCATTGGTAAAGAGACTGCATTTAGAGTTGCTAGAGAAGGTGCCCACGTAGTTTGTGCTGATTTACGTTTTGAAGCCGCACAACAAACAGCTGATGAATTAACTGCTATTTACGGCCAAGGTATTGGTGTTGCAGGTTCTGGTATTTCAGGTTGTGGTCCAGCGATTGCGCAAGCCGTTAACATTACAGAACGTGAAAGTGTTCAGAAAATGTTTGAACAAGTTGTTTTGGCATACGGTGGTATCGATAAAGTTATCGTTACAGCAGGTGTATTTTTAGCACCGGGCCAAGCTGGTATGAGCAATGATCAACAGTTTGATGTTAGTTTTGCGGTTAATGTTAAAGGTGGTTACATTGTTGGTACTGAAGCCAATGAAATCTGGAAAGCCCAAGGTTTAAAAGGCGCTATGGTCTTAACCACTAGTGTTAATGCTGTTGTGTCTAAGAAAGGTTCATTAGCCTATGATACATCTAAAGCAGCTGCAAACCACTTAGTACGTGAATTAGCAGTCGAGCTTTCTCCTTTAGTTAATGTAAACGGTTTAGCACCAGCAACGGTGGTTAAAGGTAGTACCATGTTTCCAAGAGACCGTGTGATTGCTTCTTTAGATAAATACAATGTTGAGTTTTCTTCATCGGATTCAGATGATGAATTACGTGATAAATTAGCTTTATTCTACGCACAACGTACATTAACAAAACAACCTATTACACCAGAAGACCAAGCTGAAGCAGCTTATTTAATGGTGTCAGGCCAATTAAGCAAAACTACCGGGCAAATCATTAGTGTTGATGGTGGTTTACACGAAGCCTTCTTGCGTTAGGCTTGAAGTAATAGAATAGATGGGGATTTAAAAAATGACACAACGTATTGATAAAGCGTTAATCGCTGAACAAAATAAAAATTTAATACCTGCATTACAAGATGATTATGATGCATTAGCAAATAAATTAGCTCGTCAAGGTGTTGATATTGAAACTATCACTGAAAAAGCTCAAACATTTCAAATTGCTATTCCTTCTTGGGGAACAGGTACTGGCGGAACGCGTTTTGCGCGTTTCCCTGGGCTTGGTGAGCCACGCAATATCTGGGAAAAGTTGGAAGATAGTGCTGTTATCAATGATTTATCACAATGTACTGAGCGTGTATCGCCGCATTTCCCTTGGGATAAAGTCGATGATTTTAGTGAGTTAAAGCAAACTTCTGATAGTTTAGGTTTAAAATGGGATTCAATTAACTCAAATACATTCCAAGACCAACCAGATCAAGAACATAGCTTTAAATATGGTAGTTTAAGTAATACTAGCCAAGAATCGCGTGATTTAGCCATTCAGCACAACTTAGATTGTATTGAATGGGGTAAAGCATTAGGTTCTAAAACGTTAACCGTTTGGGTTGGTGATGGTTCAAATCATCCAGGTCAACAACACTTTCAAAGTGCGTTTGAACGTTATTTAGAAAGTATGAAAACAATTTATGCGGGTTTACCAAGTGATTGGGAGCTGCATATTGAGCATAAAATGTTTGAACCAGCGTTTTATTCAACCATTATTCAAGATTGGGGGAGTAATATCTTAGCGGCTATGGAATTAGGTTCACAAGCTAAATCATTAGTGGATTTGGGTCACCATGCACCCAACGTAAATATTGAAATGATAGTTTCACGTTTGATCCAATTTAAAAAATTAGGTGGCTTCCACTTTAATGATTCTAAATATGGTGATGATGATTTAGACAGTGGTAGTTTACACCCATATCAGCAGTTCCTTATTTTTAATGAATTAGTTGATGCGGAATACCGCAAGCAAGCAGGTTTTGCACCTAACTATATGTTAGATCAATCTCATAATGTAACCGATCCAATTGAAAGCTTAATGAACTCAGCAGCGAGTGTGCAACGCTCATATATTTCAGCGTTATTAGTTGATCGTACTAAGTTAACGGAATATCAAACCAACAATGATGCGTTAATGGCAAGTAATACGTTGAAAAATGCTTTCAACATAGATGTTTCACCTATTTTAGCTATGGCACGTACCAGAAAAGGTGGAGCAATAGACCCTATTGCTACATATCGTGCTGCAGATTACCGTGGATCAGTTGCTAAAATTAGACCAGCTACAGGGGGTAATGGCTCAGGTATTGTTTAACCCCTTTACAAACATAACTAGCTAATTTCCTAAATCCCTAAACAAGTTTTCGTTTAGGGATTTTTTTATGTTTAATATTTTGAAAACATCTCAAGCTGTTATGTATGTGGCTTATTTCTCTATTATTCGGTTGGGCAGTTTTATCACATTCGGTGAATATATACCCAAACCATCTCAAGATGCAGGATTCAGCTGGTTTGGGTATAGAGTAATTGATGAATACTATTTACAACAAAACTTGTTACAGATTCAAAATAGGGTATCAATATTTAAGCGTAAATTATGGTGTAACAACAATAATTTCAAGACCTGCATCAGAATAATTATCAAGTAATCGCTTATCTGCCTGGTTGTCTGTAATTAAAATATCAACTTGATTTAATGGACAAAAAATAAAGTTGCTACGATTACCCAACTTAGAACTATCTGCTAAGATAATTAATTTCTCTGCTTGTTTTCTTAGTTTTTGCTCAGAACGAATTAATAAGGCATCTGATTCAGTAACACCAAAATCACTTATTCCCGGTGTTCCCATAAACATCTTACTTGCACTGTAATATTGTGTAGTATCATTATCATAAGCACTTAAGATAATACCTTGCTTACGATATATTTCACCACCAGGTAAAGAAACTTGGTTATTACTTTGCTCAGCTAACACTTGCGCCAATACAAAAGAGTTGGTTAATATATTTAGGTTTCTATCTTGTAAAAATTCACCCATCATAAAAGTTGAACTGCCACCGTTAATGATGATGGATTCATTTTCAAGGCATAACTCTGTGGCTTTTTGTGCTATCAATCTTTTGATTTCAGTTTTAGTTTCTTTAGCAACCCAAAAAGCATCTCCTTGAATGTATTTACGGCTATTGCCATTAGTCTTAGAGGGTATCGCTTGCGCTCCACCATGAATTCTCACTAATTTTTTTTGTTTGTCTAATTTTACTAAATCACGTCTTATTGTTGCTTCCGAGCTATTTAATAATTCTGTTAGTTTAGCTACTGTTATATATTGTTTTTCATCGAGTATATCTAACAATAATTGTTGTCTTTGTATTTCTAACATGGAGTCGTCCATAAATTAGGGCTTGGCTTTATTGCTTCATTCCCATCATTTTAATTTAATCATAATTAGTAATATTTTCTCATATACTACCAAATGATTCAAAGTTAGGTATTTTGCCCTGTGGTGTTTTAAAATTAAAATTTCACATTACTCAATCACTTAGCGTAAAAGAATGGTTTTCCACCAAAAGATTAGTTAAATTAATGGTTTATACAATAATTGTACTAAATTTTTTAGCTTACTGCACGATTTTAAGCCTAATACTTATTCCTTAACCATGACTAGTGCATTTTAATTTAAGTTTTAGCAGAGTGGAGCAGTAATCTTTGTTTAGGTTTGTTATTTTTTCTTGTTCTACGTCGTACGTGGTGACTTGGTTATATTTTATCTAAAGGTCATATATAAGTATCTAATCAATGCTTAATGGCTGCAAACTGCATTTTATTCAAAAATCAATATACAACAAGTTTTTGTTTTAATAGAGTAATATTTAGCATTTATTTCAGCATGTTTTATCAGTTCAATTTACAATAGTTTAGCGTGCAGTTAAAAGGAGAAAGCTCAAGTATTGAGCTACAACCTGTTATTGCCAATCAGGAAGTTGTAGGTAGACAGGACACCGAGTACTTGCCAAGTGTTTATATTTATTAGCATATGCGTATTCGCCCATATAAAAAAAACTTAACGCAATACGCGCAATGGTTGAGCTATCGAGAGTGTTATGTTGCTTCGCAAGTGATAGTAGTATTGTATTTACAGACTCATTTAAGGGGTATTGCTTGTTATCTAATATATGTTGTTTTATTTGGTAATATAACCTGAAGGCCTGATGCGATAGGTTTTGATTTCCTCGAGCATATTCCCTATCTATGATTTGTAATGCTTTTTCATAAGTTTGGATTGAAAGTTCTATGTCTCCATTGAAATGATATGCATCTGCTAGTGCCCCCCACATTTCATGAATACTTGATTCTCCAGCATTAGCAATGGATTTAAGGCGGTAATGAATTGCAGCCTGAAAATCGTTAGCATAGTAATGCAGCATGCTCATTTTTTCCAAACCTAAATAAGAGTCAGGTTGCTTTAGCAGTATTTGCTGTACATATGCTTTGGTAGGCTCTATATCACCGATACAAAAACTTAAGGTAGCCATATTTGATAAAACAAGATCATTGGGGGTAAGGTTTGCTGCAACAGATGTTGCCTCAATTGCCGCTCGTTGATGTCCGAGAGTCCATTCTACTAATCCTAAAGTAAAATAACTTTTCCATAAATTAGGTGCTAATAAGGAGGCTTGCTGTAATGACTTTTTAGCAAGTTCTAATTGCTTGTTGCTCTTTCCCGTTTGTCGAAATAGCTCTAAAAGTATATTACCTTTTTCGATAAGTAGATCTACACTTTCAGGCATTTGATTTAATTGTTGCTCAACGTATGTATAGGCTTGAGTTAATCGTCCCGTTCTACGTAATAAAAAGCCATTTGCGGTTGCAACTATTGAGTTTTCCTCACCTTGTTTTGCCTCTTCACAATGTTGACTAGCACGCGTTAGTAATGTTTTTTCATCACCAGTCCAACTTTCATATAAGTAGGTTAGACAAATCCCAGCTTTAGCCAGTGATAATGTTTCATTAATGTCTTTTGCTAAAAGAAACTTACTTTGCGCTTGTTTAATTTTGTTGAAATCGCTTGATTCATCTAAGAGTGACAAACCTTCACCAATAAGTGTTAAATACTCTAAACTGGGTAGTGTTTCATTAGGTAGTTGAGTATAGCCCTTTTGAATAAACGTATTAAGAGTATGAGCAACTTGTTTTGTATATTCCTCTCCCAATGATAACCACTCTGATTTTGTCAGTAACTTTCTGGCTAAAATCACCTTGTTTGGATATTTAAGAATAGATGACTCTACTAGCCAGAATCGCCCCAACTTAAATAACTGCATGTTGATAATCATATCTACTTGGCTTGAGCGTTCAATATTTTCTGTTTGTATGCTGTTTTCATCTAGTTTGTATATTCTAGGCACCACGTTAAAATCTTTTTTCAGCAATGCCTTAAGTTTCTCTGCCGTGGATTCTATTGATGGCGAAGATCTAAGCGCCAATGAATACTTATTAGTGGGGGGACCTAACGAAGGAATTAATGTTTGAAGTTTTATTAAGGTATTTTCATTAGACACTTTTTTTATTTGCAAAATAAAGAAAATACTTGCCCAGAAAACTAGCAAAGCGACGGTTATGGATGAGTATTTCCAATACGGGGTATATGTTGGTTTATTGGCTGTTACTTTAAGAATATCATGGCTATTGTCTTCATTATCTGCATTATTAGATGTCATATTAGCAGCTTGAAAATTGTCATTGGTAAGATAGAGGGTGTAAGCTTCAACACCTAATACATTGGCTACACGTTCTAAAGTATGTGGGGATACAGACACTTCTCTGAATACCCTATTGACAATATCCTTGGGTATTGAGTCAGTGCCTTCAATTTCTGCTATGTGTTTTGCTAAAGCTGCTTGCGTTGTAAAACCTGCATTAATAAGTGCTTTTTCAAGTTTTATTCGAGATGCTTTTACACCGCGTTTTCGACGTTTGACTGCTGTTTTATCTGTCATGGTAGTCCTTATACTCAAGCATTTTTTTGTTGTTGGCTCCTTTTAATTAGGCAACAAATAAATAGTAACTAATTATCATTCATCTTAACACCTCTTAAGTAGCTTTAATTGTCGATAAGTGTCGATGTAATAATGAAAGTAGTCTGCTAGTGTTTAATGGTTTTATTAAAAGAAAATAATAATAAATGTGGGAACACTTTTTGTTTTACAGAGAAATTTTGTTGACTTTTTTGGTTGTATGGTTGGCACAGATAAATTTATTTTTATTACATTATTAGAATGTTGAATAGATACAATGCTAGGAGCAAACATGAATAAATTCAAAAACGTATTGTTGTTAACTTGCCTTTTTATTTTATCTGCCTGTGGAGGTGGTGGAAATGAGGGTGATGGAGGAGGTGACACATCCATACCTGCTACAAATACTCTTCCTACTATTAATGCTGGAGCTGATCAAACGATAGATGAAGGCAGTACGGTGCAACTGTCAGGAAGTGGCAATGATATTGAAGGTTCAGTAAGTTATTTATGGCAGCAGATATCGGGCACATCAGTGATGTTATCAGCCACGGAAATTAGTAACCCAACCTTTATTGCTCATCAAGTTGAAAATACAGAAGAATTAGAGTTTAGCCTCACAGTAACTGACAATGATGGCGCTAGTGTTACTGATACCGTTAAGGTCACGATAAACAATAGTGGTAGCACTGCGGGAGGCACAGAAACTCTTTTATTTTATACACATGGTTTAAGCTCGGTAGACCCATCCAATCCTAATTCACCAACTCTTATTGAGGCCACTGAAAACCTTGTTACAGATTCATTATTTGGTATTACCTTACCAACACAACGTGAAAGTTTAGTAAGGTCAGGAGTGTACAACGGAACCACTAAAATTATCAGTGATGTGAATAACTACGCTGTTGTTTACCCAAAAACTGATGGAAAATTATATAAAACAAGTGCATTAAAAAGTGGCACTCATACACTGGTTCAAATTTCTAATGAAAGTTTAGCGCATCAAGTGTGTAATTTGGTTGATGGTGGTGTTATATCAGACTTTGCCAATGTAGAAAAATCGCAATATGTGTATCGTTTATCTGGCATAGATGAGATCTGTGACACTATTGACGATATTTGGAAAATGGTCACTATTGACATGGACGCTACTCAATCGCCTATTATCGCTAAAACACCAGTGATTAATATTACTGATGAAAATACAGGAGAAATTTCAGGCTGGTTAGTGATTGATAATGGAATATTACAACGCTGTGATGCTAACTTTACCGATTGTAGTTTTATTGTAGCGGTTGTAGATGATGTTAGCTATAAACTAAAAATAGCAGAAAATTTTTATTTGCTTGAAATAGATAACCAATTGTTTTCATATAACATTAGCAATAATACATTATCTTCCGCTATATTTACAATTGCAAATGGCACTCATATTACGGTTGCTGCAAGTGACAGTAGCATGGTTTATTTTGGCCAAGGTAACACACTCTATCAATTTCCTGCTGACGGCACTAGCGTGGCAACAGTATTAACAAGTGAAACTGATGACATCCAAATTGTTACACCGAGTGTTTCTAATATTATATATCAAGTTGGAGTTAATGGCTCAGGAAAAGAAGTCAAATCAATTCCAAAAACTGGCGGTACAGCAATAAGCCTTGCTGCTACAACTGGCGACAATGACATTGTGCTAATGGAAGTTAATAATACTTACATTTACTACAATATTAGGAATATGGCAGTGAACCAAGGTCAAGTTAGTATAATCCCCATTCTTGCTGGCGTAGTCAATGAAACGGGGGGGAGTAAAGAAGAAACACCGACTGCTGCATGGATTGGCGCTGCTTGGGATACCAGTTTCGACACTAGCACTACTAATTCTTACGATAATAGTAAAACAGTTTTGCTTGCTGAAGGTTTTAATCTTGTTAATACGGCGGGTGGCTTTGCAGGTGCTAAGGTAACATCTGTAGATGCAATTTCGGCTGTATCAGGTTCTGTACTTGGTACATTTGAGGTTTCAAGTAATTTAACAAATATATACTGCTTAGGTTTTGGCGCTAATGTACTATGTAATGTTTCACATACAATAGACCCTGTACCACAACTACCAGAATTACCTGAACAGACAGAGATCTATTTTTTAAATACTATAACAGCAAATAGCTTAACACGTGTTACCAATTCAGATAATGAAAATGAACTGATTATGCCTTAATGGATATTTTTAAAATTTTTTCCACACTAGCAACTTACCGATGATAGGGTAGTTGCTAGTTTTTTTATGGAGCAGCAAAATAACTACCGAGCATGAAGTTTTTACTTAAGAGGGAAGACAAAAAAACAGTATAAACACCTGTTGTTAACAATGTCATTGCATGATTATAGATTTAAAATTTTATGTGTTTGTGACCAAAATTCACTAGATATTTGATTAATAACATTGGCCTCGGCATTGATAAGTATCGCAAATCCCATATCTAATTCAAGAGAGTAGCCAATATCAGCCCGAAAACCTTCTACCCAACCTGAATGATAGATAATTTTCTGCCCCTGAAGTTGATAAATACGCCACCCGTAACCGTAATGAGCATCAGTTAAATGCTCTCGCCAATATTTTCTACGTAAATCTTTTTTAGTTTTTATTCTTGGCGTTGTCACTTCACTTAACAGTGCTGGCGATAATACATCAGGGTTATGACCTAAATTTGCAATTAGCCACTTTGCTAAATCGGAAATACTTGAATTAACACCTGCAGACGGCGCAACTTTATAAAAATCAGGCTCTACATTTACAGTGCGCCAAATATATTGCTTTACTCTTTTACCTTGCTTGTCTTGTTTATTAGTTAAAATAGTTTTTCTTAAAACGTGGGGTTTAGCGGTGTTGATGTGTTGCTGAAAAGCCTTAAGGCCAATGGAGCTGTTATCCATTTTTAAAGGCGAAAATAGTCTTTCTGTCAGTAACGTGGAATAGCTTTTTTCTTGGCTAGTTTCAATGGCCGGTTGTAATAACCCGAAAGTGATATTTTGATAACCGTAACACTTTTCTGGTTGGCAAATGGGAGTAATGCGATCAAAGCGATTGATAATTTTATTCATACTCCAGTTTTCATGCAGTAAATTATCATAAGCATTAGGCATTAAACCACTGGAATGACTGAGAATGTGCTTTAATTGAATTTTTTCAGCTGCACCTTCTTTAGCCAAAGAAAAGTCAGGTACATATTTAGTAATAGGGTCTGATAAGTTAAGCACATGTTCTTGTGCGAGCATGGTAGTAATGGTTGAAGCAAAAGTTTTAGATACAGAAGCCAAGCGAAATACCGTATTGCTATCAACTTTTTGTTGTTTTGTTTTATCAATGTGGCCAAATGTTTCTAAGGAAACTACCTTATTGTTTTTTACAATGACATAAGCGCCACCTGGAATATTGTATTTTTTGAGTTCTTCGGCAACATGTATTGAAAATTCGCGATTAAAGTCCTTAAGCGTATCGGCATAAGAAAATGATATAAATAGCGTTAACAAAAAAAGACAATATACTCGGGTCAACACGAACCTCCTTTAATAAAAAAAATCGAGTCTAGCTAATTTATTGTTAAATAAATAGTGAAAAACTCATGAACGCCATTAAAATAATTTTTATTTTACCAATAAAAAAGTCTTAACAGTTACATTAAGTTTTTACTATTTTTTCTCAAACCAAATGATGTATATTGCCAGAGTTGCACTGGCAATATACTGATTACAAGCCAACAAGTAGTACATTAAACGATGCTCTTTATACACTTAAACTTGTTAATTAAATGGTTAAAAGTATTTTATCCATGCTGCTGAACTCTGTTTTTTATAATGTCCAAACGCTTTGGTTGGCCAATAAAGTAAAATAGCTAGAGCCAAGGCAATACACCATACTTGCCAAACATGGTCTACTCCCCAATAATCTCCCTTTGTATTGCCAAACAATCCTACCAAACCTCGATAACTACCTAACAAAACATATAAATGGAGTATGTAGAAAAAGAGTGGTGCGGTACCAAAATGTTCTATTACTTTGGTGAACTTATTATTTATGTTATCAAGTATTGCTAAGACGATTAAGGCAACACCTAAAGTAAACAATAAAAAGTCAAGAGAAGGGGGGTATTTAGTAAAGTTAATAAAAGACTTAAATGAAGCTATCCAGTTTTCGCCAGTAATCCAAGGCATGCTCTCACCATAAATATTAAAACCTCTTAAAAGGATTAAAAGCACTATACAAGCAAAGCCTGATAATAACAGTGTTTGAATACGCTGCTTAGTTTTAGTTGAGACTGAAAAAGTAGGGGCAATAAAATAACCAAGTAAAATAGTACCTATCCATGGCAATACAGGGTATGAAGCTTTTACGTTAAATGTATCGCTAGTAAATATGAATCCTCTGTCGTGCAAAATAGTCCACAGCGTGTAGCCAGTTTCACTGGGTTGAAAGTTAATAAACTCAAGAGTGTTGTGTCCGAAAACGATAGTAAAGCCTAGTAAACCAATAAGCCAATGAGGTAACTTAGTGAGTAAGGCAAGTGTAACCATGCTTAGACCTATAGCCCACATTACCTGTAAATAAAGAGCATTGTAGTTTCCAAACCATGAAAAATTAACCAAGGAAACTTCTATAAAAATAATAAATAGACCACGTTTAAGTAAAAAACTTTGAGCTGAACGTGGCTGTTTATTGGCAGGGTGTGCATAAAGCCAAGCAGATAAGCCTGTTAAAAAAACAAATACGGGGGCGCAAAAGTGAGCGGTAATCCGTGTGAAAAACAGGCTTGTACTGGTTTCATCAATTGTTATTGGGTCGGTTACGTTGTGATGATAGAAAAAGCGTTCACGTACGTGATCTACTAACATCAGTAGCATTACCAAGCCTCTCAAAATATCGATAGAGGCAATTCGTTTTTTTATGGTATTTTGTTGTGATGCTTGATGTGATAAAGCTGGTTCTAGATTAGGTTTTGCTGTCATTTATTTTCAACCGTTTAAAAATTTGGGGGCTATTATTTAGTGCATAACGCCTTATAAATAATAGCTAAACATAAGAGAGTTAAAACTGGTACTTTGCTGTTACACTATAATTAACGGGAGTACCTGGCATAGTCCATAGCTTATGATAAGAGCTGTCGAAATACTCTTTATCAAACAAATTATTAACATCAAACTTAACACTAACTTGATCGCTTAACTCTACTGACGCCGATAAATTAACTAAAGTGTATGATGGCAATATATAATTTGGGTCAGTTGTTTCACCTAAACGATCGCCCACATAATTGACCGTAGCCCCTAAGTAGGTTTCTTTACCCATTAAGCTTGTATAATGCCTTAATGAAATATGGCCGATATGCTCCGCGACATTAATTAAACGCGAACCTTTAGGAATTGGCACGCCCCAGTCAGAATTTATTACGTTGTTAGCTGTTTTAGCATCGGTATAAGTATAGGCAAGTTCAATGCTTGTACTGGCCGTTAATTCTGAACTTAATTGAAATTCAACTCCACGGCTTTCAACTTCACCTAAGGTTGCAGAAAGTCCAGTGTCTGGCTCTGCCGTTAGCATATTGGTTTTTTCAGCGTTAAATATAGCGATGCTACCAGAGAAATGATCAGCGATACCTTGCCATTTAGCGCCTAATTCGTAGGATACTGTTTTTTCTGGTTCAAATGCATGTCTATCAGAATCAAGTCCAGGGTTTGGTCTAAACCCTTCTGCATAGCTTGTATATAAATTGATATGCTTATTTGTTTGATAAACAAAACCAACACGTGGTGTTATTTCAGTTTGTTCTTGTTTTTGAGTTAATCCACTTAACTTATTGAATATATCCTGCTTAAATTTATCTACTCTAAAGCCTACTAATAATTTAGATTTTTCTGTTAAATCAATAAAATCTTGTGCGTATAACCCTAAGCCCTTTTGTTCTTCAGCTGTTTGTGTTTTAGGTAATGGGCTTGGCTGAAGTTGAGTGTAATCAGGGATTTTAGGATCAATTGAGTAGGTAGTGTCACCTGAATCCCAAGCTGTTCGCCATACTTTATAATTTGTATCTAAATCATAGTTGTAGTAATCAACCCCTATGAGTAGATTGTTAGTTAAACTGCCAAGTTTGAATTCACCACTTAATTCAAAGCGAACAGACAAATCTTGTGCTTGATAATCACGTTCTCTTCTTTGCCTTGATAAAGTGTTAGGGTCTGTGTAAATCAGCTGTCGGCCACTAGAAAGTTCAGTATCTGAAGACGTTCCTTTAAATGATGATTCTCTAAAGGCAACCCCTGATAATAGGTGCCAATTGTCACTAACATGATGATTTAAAATTAATTGGTGCCCTAAAGCTTTAATTTTGTGTGCACCATCTCTTATATCACCATAGAAATTATCAGAATCGGCCGCGTTAAAATCATTATCGAGTATAAAAATGCCACGGTCTAGAGGCTTTTCCTGATCTAATATTTCCATTTCATAACTAATATTGGTTGCGTTGGAAATATTCCATAATACTGATGGGCTTAAGTGAAAACTTTCAAGGTATACATTATCACGATGAGTATCTGAATCTTCGTAAGAACTATTTAAACGGTAAGCAACTTCATCATTAAGTCCGTTAGTGTAATCAAATTCGACTTGTTTCTTATTGAAATTCCCCAATGTTCCTTGAATATATCCTTGCTCATCAAACTGAGGTTTTTTTGTTATAATATTAATCGTTCCGCCAGGTTCACCTTGGCCGTACAGTGCAGAACCAGGGCCTTTCATTACTTCAATTGTTTCAATATTAGCTGTACTTCTATTGCCATTATAACCACGAGAGTTAAAGCCGTTAACAAGGTAACCTGTTGGGTTATTTTCGTCTCCTGAGAAACCGCGAATGGCAAAGCTATCAAACATACCACCAGAATTATTCTGCCTTATGATACTTGGCGAAAGATCTAGCGCTTCCATAAAACGGCTAATACCTTCGTTTTCTAGAGTATCAGAATTTATTCTGTCTACTGCTTGTGGTGTCTCTATTAATGGAACATTACCTCGGTACGGCTGCCACAATCTTTTCACCTCAATATGTTCTATATCATCATTAGCCTCTGGCGTTTGATTAACAATGTTTTGGGCTATTGTGCTATTAGAAATGATTAATAGTGAATATAAAAATGATCTCTTCATGAGAATCTCTCTAGGGAATTAAATCAAAAGCGATATGTTATAACATTGCAATTGTAATTGCTAAGAAAATACTTAAACTAATACAAGTAATCAAAATTTAAGTAATTTGTAGGTTTTAGATAAAAGTAACACTATTATTCTTGGTTCATTGTGGGTCTATAACTCAGTAATCAAACCACTGTAGTTATTTCAAAATCTATAATTTCATTTTATACTTTTTGTTAAATTTAAAGCCAGATAAAGCAGACAGTAATTACCTTAACTTAGTTAATAGAAAAATATTAGTAGTTAATAAATTAAGGTAGTTTATGAAAACATAGTCTGTTTTATCTGGTGTTTTTAAAAACTTAATATTAATTGATCTGGTTAGTGATTGAATAACATAAACTTGTTATTATTTTGCATATATCCTAATCAATTATCTTAAGGATAAGGCATTGACAAAAATTCACCGTCACTTTACCGCAAATGATGAACAGCTAGAGCCTTTTAATTTTAAACGTGAACTTTCAATGGAATCCTATCTAGTTGAAAATGAAGGTGTGCTAGGTTTAGATAATGATGTATTCGCAAGTGATAGCGTTGAGATCATAGAAGAAGAGTTAACGCTGAAACAAGGGCGTTCAAGCAAAGATACTGACGGTAGAATTGATATATTAGCAACATATTCTGGTGAGTACATTGCAGTTATTGAATTGAAGCTTGGACAACTGGAAAATATTCATTTAGAACAATTAGAAGATTACTTAAAGCAGAAACATCAAATACTTGAACAATATCCAGATATTATTAATCAAGAAGCATCATCAACTCCAAAGTGGATTGGAATTTTAGTTGGTTCATCAATCTCACCCGATCTTGCTTCTAAAATATCCAATGGGTATTTAACCCCTGATGGTATATCTATTGCGGCATTAACTATTCAGCGCTTTCGAAGCTCTAGAGGGAGTATTTACGTAACTACTGATACGTACTTCAAAAATAGTGCTAATTCTAGAGATACAACAAAGTATAAATTTAATGGTGAAGAATATGGTAAAAGACAATTAGTCCTTGCGGTTATGCGCCATCATATCGAGTTAAATTCAGATTTAACTTTTGCAGAATTAAATAAGCAATTTCCAAAACGTTGTCAAGGTTCAAGAGGTGTATTCATGCTTTCATCTAATGCTAATGAGATATACACAGAAACCAATAGGAAAAGGCACTTTATAGCTCCTGATGAGTTAATAGAGCTTTCAGACTCTACGATTGCAATTTGTACACAATGGGGGATTAAAAATATTGATAAGTTTATTTCTAGGGCCAAAGAGCTTGGTTATGACATTATTCCTTGTTAGTAATAGTTGAAAATGTCTGGAAGTGAACCGCCTATCAAACCAGTCGTAGGCGGTTTACTTGTAGTAGCTCAGACCTGATCTGACAGTTACCCGATTTTTAGGGTGCCTTGTCAGCTTAGATTTGAGCTAAATTCTTTTCGGCCCAAATCGATTTCCCATCAAGTAATGTTTCTAGTGGTGT
>Ga0193955_1000179_pt1 | contig 39720 bp, 39 predicted proteins | sample BB_6_MG_FD_140343 | JGI IMG/M metagenome (GOLD analysis project Ga0193955, IMG submission 140343) | Microbial mat bacterial communities from the Broadkill River, Lewes, Delaware, United States - BB_6_MG | ecosystem: Environmental > Aquatic > Freshwater > River > Microbial mats | place: USA... | reverse complement strand
GAATACCGCTCGTTGGGTGATTGGGTCAAAAGCCGAAATTGAGAAGTTCACTAAAAAGGTTACGGACAATGTCGCGTATGATGCAGCGGACCAGTTGGTCTATATTGCACCGACTCGTGTCAACTTGAGTTTGATTGAGGAGCGCTGGCCAGAGTTGCAGTTTGTGGCAACGCGTGAACACTGATTTGATTTAAGTGCAAAAACTCGAAAGCCTCGCTGGAATAGATTCCAACGAGGCTTTTTTCATTGTGTGACAGCTAAACTTTTCATTATGACTAATCTATGAATAATTCACCGGCCGGTAGATTTAATCATTTAAATCTCACTAATTAAAAAAGTCACTCTACGGTTGAGGCGTTTACCTTCTGCCGTGTTATTACTGGCAATTGGGCGTTCTTCACCATAGCCATAAGTAATGATTCGATCACGACTAATGCCATTGTCCATTAGATAGAATGCAACGGTTTTGGCTCGGTTTTCGGAGAGTTGTTGGTTGTATTGATGAGTGCCATCTGAGTCAGTGTGACCTTCGACATACACTCGAGTGTTTGGGTAACGGCTCAATGCATTTAGGACAGGTTGTAAGCGCTGAAGTTCATAAGGATCTAGCTGTGCTGAACCAGAATGAAAGTTAACGTCTTTTACTTGAACTCGAATAAATTCTTGCTCGCCTATTTCTACTGGGTGAACATCTGTATTTGGGTCATCTGCGGTTTCTCGATTGACTTCATCATAAATATGTCTTGCAGTAACACCAGAGATGGCACCGACTAAGATTTTTCCGCCAGTACTGTCCATTCCCATCGCGTTGGCTAATAAAGCGCCACCGATTGCAGCAACTCCTGTGACGACATTTTTTTCAGTCTCACGCTCATCTTTAGTCATTTGACGGTTTTGGCTACAACCTGAAAGTGCAATGGCACTGATTAATAATGAACCGAGTAATATTTTTGGTTGCGTCTTCATAGGCGTCTCCTTGGGGCTTATGCTTATAAAGTAAATTTAATGATTCCGCTTGTGGTATGCAATCTAAGCTGGAGTGATTTCATAAAGTTTCCATAATGAGTTTTAAGTCTTACAAAAGTACGACGGTAGCTAAACCTAGGAAAACGAAAAAACCAACCGAGTCGGTAACGGTTGTTAGCATGAGACCTGATGCCAGAGCAGGATCGATTTTCATTCGTTGTAAAATCAGCGGAATCATTGCGCCTGCAAAAGCTGCCGCGAGCAGGTTGATGAGAATAGCAGTTGAGAAAATCGCACTTAATTGCCAGTCATGGAAGATTGCAAATACCGCAGCACCAGTGAGTGTTGCCCAAATGAGCCCGTTGAGTAGTCCAACAGTGGTTTCTTTAATTAATAGCGAACGACTGTTACTTTTCGCGAGTTTTCCCGTCGCAAGGGCTCGAATGACTATTGTGGCGGTTTGTGTGCCGGCAATACCGCCCATACTGGCGATGATGGGCATCAAAATGGCAAGTGCGACGACTTTTTCAATGGCAGCGTCAAATAAACCAATGACCATTGAAGCGAAAATAGCGGTTAATAAATTAATCCCTAGCCAAAAGGTTCGTCGTTTAGCGGATTTTTGTGCGGGTGCAAAGATATCGTCATCTTCATCTAGACCGGCACTGGCCATTTGAGCGTGTTCTGCCTCATCGCGGATGATATCGACTACATCATCGATGGTAATTCGGCCAATTATTTGATTTTGGTCATTAACGACCGGTGCGGAAATCAAATCGTTTTTCTCGAATGTATGCGCAACTTCTTTGGCAGAAGTGTAGACATTAATACCTTGGATGTCGGTTTTAATCAGTTCCTCAACTAGAACGTCTTCATCATGAGTCAGTAAAGCGGTTAAGGACAGAGTTCCAATCAAGTGCTCTTCACGATCCCAAATAAAAAGCGAAGAGGTTGAGTGAGGTAAGTTTCCTCTTTGCCGTAAATAACGAAGTACAACACCTAAACTTAAATCTGCACGAACCGCAATAAAGTTCGAGCTCATAAGTCCGCCAGCAGTATCTTCATCATAGGCTAGCGCGACTTCAACTGCGGTTCGATTCTCTTCTGGAAGTGCTTCAATAAATTCCTGTTGGTCTTGATCAGGAAGTGCTTGAGCGATATCGACAATATCATCGGTTTCAAGTTCTTCGGTAATCTCGATAATTTCATGGGTTTCGAGTTTATCAAGGAGCTCTGAGCGAACAGAATCATTGGTATGTGTTAGGACTTCACCCTGTTTATCGGTATCGATCGAATCCCAGAGTAGTCCACGTTGAAGTGGAGGGGTCGCTTCTAAAAGTTCTGCAAGTTCTTCAGGAACTAGGTAGTTGGCAAGCTCTGAGGCTTTCTCAAACTGCTCATTTTGTAAGGCATTTAATAACTGTTCGGAGACAGCACCTTTATCAATGATTGAACTATTCTGACTCATACGGCGATTCCATTCACAATTTCATCAATAAGAGCTAATGGCGGGTTAAGCAAAGACTAAAATTCATTTTAGCATTAAGGTGGCGTGAGTAGCTGTTTTAGCTGGTATTTGACATAAAATTGTCAAATTTAATTGAGTAGATTGTTTGGTAGGGAATAAATGGCTAGATACAAAAACACCCCTGTTAAGGGGTGTTTTCCGAAAACCGATTTAGGCTGTCTAAGCTTATGCTTGTTCTACATTCATGCTTTTGACGCCACCAGATTTTTTATTGTGGCTACCTAGCTTTTCTTTGTACTTGATAATTTGACGATCTAATTTATCAACAAGCCCGTCAATTGACGCGTACATATCTTCACTTTCGTGTTGAGCAAATAAGTCAGAGCCTGATACATGTACCGTTGCTTCAGCTTTTTGAGCTTGTTTTTCAACAGTTAGAATCACATGAACATTTGTTACATGATCAAAATGACGTTCAAGTTTAGCAAGTTTTTCAGTGACTTTAGTACGGAGGGCATCGGTTACATCGATATGGTGACCAGTAATGTTGATTTGCATAGTATCGCTCCTTTAGTTTTTGGTTTTTATTGCGATCTGTCGATAAGGATTAAAGCGACTTGGGAGGCTTTAGCTTGTGTTCTTATCTTCTTCAATTTCAGTATACCACTGTCTTTTGGAATTCATAGCGTGTGAATTTCTTGCGACGATGGATAAGGAAAACGAATTCTGAACAAGAGCGTTATTTGAACATATTTTTGAAAACTTTTCTTGTTAAAAATCATCGGTTTGTTTGAAAACTCAAAAAGTTTATTGGGAAAGTGTGTTGTTAAAAAAAATTTAAAATTTTTTTACATTGTATTCAGCGATTATTATTTGAAATCGTCGCCTAAGTAAACGCGGCGAACATCTTGATGTTGCAGAATGGCCTCTGGCGGTCCCCAAGCTAGGATCGTCCCGGCATGAAGAATATAAGCTTTATCACAAACTCCTAGGGTTTCCCGAACGTTGTGGTCGGTAATTAAGACGCCGATATTTCGCTCTTTAAGATGTAGGATAATGGATTGAATATCTTTGACCGAGATTGGATCTACACCTGCGAAAGGTTCATCAAGTAGAATAAACTTAGGTTCCATGGCTAGAGCGCGTGCAATTTCGACACGACGTCTTTCACCACCAGATAGGGCTTGTCCAAATTGCTCAAGGATATGGCCAATTTGTAAATCATCAATGAGTTGCTCAAAAATGGCGTGTCTTCGGTCTCGTGTGAGTTCGGTACGCATTTCTAAGATGGCTTTAATATTATCTTGGACAGTGAGTTTTCGAAATACAGAGGCTTCTTGAGGAAGGTAGCCTAAACCAAGCTTAGCGCGTTCATGAATAGCTAGATGAGTGATTTCTTTGTCATCTAAATAAATTCTTCCGTGGTCATTGCTTACTAACCCAGTCATCATGTAAAAAGTTGTGGTTTTCCCTGCTCCGTTTGGGCCAAGTAAGCCAATGACTTGGCCGCTTTCAACATCAATGTCGACATTGGTCACAACGTGTCGTTTTTTGTAGCTTTTAGCAAGATTGCGTGCGTAAAAACGGGCCATTATTAGTTACTCTTTGAGCCGCTGTTGGTAGTTTGGTTCGGTTGCAAAATGACTTCAATTCGTTGTTTTTCAGAGCCTGATCCTTGCAGTGTTTGTAAGGACATATCGTAAATTAAACTATTCCCTTTAATTTGATGTTTGTTTTCTTGTTGAACAGCCGCGTTACCGGTTAATTTAACGGTTTTTTTTGCGGCGTTATAAAAAATCTCATCTGCTTGACCATTAATCCATGCGTTTTCTTGGGCATTGAATTGCTTAAAGGTTGCCGGTTTGCCTGTGGCAAAGATGTTTTCGAGTTGATTGTCTGGGTGAGATATTTTGACTTTATTTCCAGTGAGTTTAAAGCTCCCTTGGGTAATTTGAACGTCACCTTGATATTCGCTGACTCCCAGTTTTTCATTGGAGACTAATTTGTTTGCGGTAATTTCAACCGGCTGTTGAGTATCGTTGGTATTGGCAAGGGTGCTGGATGACGAAAAGCAGAAAAATAGGCTGATGGCATAGAGTGAAAAAACGCTACGACGTAATTTGAGACTTGGGAATAAAAGTTGGATAGGCTTAATCACAATAATTTTACAATGAATCAATGAAATTTAAATTGAGCATCAATGCTAACGTTAATCGTTTTTTTTGCAAGTAAAAATCTTGATCAATTGTGATTGAAAGTGTCGCGAGTAGAAACTACCGGCCGGTAAAGCTTAAGGTTTGCTTTTTGTGATTTGTTCAGAGGGGGTGTAGATTGAATGAACAGCGTTTTGAAGTTCAAGGATTCCTGTTTCAGAGTTAAGTTGCATACCTGTTGCTGTTGTTGTGATTTCTGATTGCAGTATTTTTACCGCTAAGTCAGTCTGGGCTGAGCCATTATTTAAGTCTATATCAAGTTTTTGGGTGTTTATTTTTAGAGGTTGTGGCTGTTTTTGTTCAAGGGTAACGTCGCCAACAAGAGAGAGGAGTTGGGAGTCGATTAATATACCTTGGTCCGCATTGCCATAGCTGATTTGACTGTTGTGAAAATGGGTGACGGAAAGTTTAGTTAATTCAATGAGAGAGGATTTTTGCTCAGATTGTATATTGGTGGCATTGAGCAGAGTTTGTTTGCCTCCTGTTTGAATTGACCAAAGCGTTGTCTTTTCTGCTTTCCACTCCAACCCTTGTAAATTGGACTCTTGATTGTTTGTTTCTGAATCATTGTCTGTTGTGAGCCAAGTACTTGCCCATAGGGCAATACTCGCAAAGAGTAATGGTAATAAAATACCTTTGAATGAACGATTGGAGATAGACAGGTGCATAACGATGAATGCTATTTCAAAATTTCTATGAATTATAAATCACGTAGATAAAAATCCATATGCTGTTGCCATGTATCCTGTGATTTCATAATCATTTCACAGATTTCACGAACAACGCCATTGCCGCCTTTATGGGGTGATACATAATCGACTCGCGATTTTACCTCTTCTTCACCATCAGCAGGTGTAATGCTAAGACCCACACGCATTAAAATTGGTAAATCCAAAATATCATCGCCAATATAGGCGACTTCATCAGAAGAGATCGCTAGTTTGGCCATTAGTTTTTGAAAGCTTGGTAATTTGTCGGGAACTCCTTGATAGAGATGTGCAATTTTCAAGTCTTGTGCCCGTTTGGCAACTAATTCAGACTTTCGGCCAGTAATTATTGCCATATCTACACCACTTTTACGAAGCATTACCATCCCATGGCCATCACGAGTGTAAAAGGTCTTTTGCTCATTTCCATCGTTGCTGTAGTAAAGACGATTATCGGTTAATACGCCATCAACATCGAGGATTAATAACTTAATTTTTGATGCTTTTTGTATGAGTTTTTCCGAATAGACCATTGCCAAACCTTTTGCATGATTGAACCAGCGGTCAATTATTGCACACTTCTAAAATAGAGTAGAACCAAATAGCTGATGAAACCCACTGTTAAAATAAAACCTTTAGGGCGGTTGATTACAGCTTTACCAAACAGAGGCAAGGCAAGTAGAAGCATCGCAATCGTAAACCCGAGCATGATAGGGTAGTCGAATGGCATTACGTCGACATCAAGAACACTTGGCGCCAATAGTGCAGGAACAGCTAAAACGGCTAAAATATTGAATAAATTTGAGCCCACAATATTACCGATCATCAGGTCGGCTTCATTTTTTCGTGCTGCGGAAATAGCTGCTGCTAGTTCTGGTAAGCTGGTGCCAATTGCAATAATTGTCAAACCAATCACAACCTCTGGAACTTCAAAAAAATGAGCGATTTCAACCGCACCATTGACCATCATTTTTGCACTAATCATGAGCACAATTAGGCCGCCAATAAGATAAAAATAAGATTTTTGTAGGCTTAGCGCTTGAATTTCTTCGATTTCGTGTTCGGTTTCGGTTGCAATTGGGTCTGTTGGATCAATGCTTTTGTTGGCTTTAATCATCCAGTACATGGTGGCAAAGAGAAGAGTGACTAAAATTCCCCCATCTATTCGGGAGAGTTCGTTATCTAAAATTAAAAGGTAAACACCGAAGGAAATAGCAAGTAGAAGTGAAAGTTCGCGTTTGAGAATGGATGATTTAACGAGAATTGGAGTGATTAGTGCGGTGACGCCTAAGACCAAGCCGATATTGGCAATATTGGAACCTATGGCATTTCCAACGGCAAGTCCTGGGCTATTGTCGAGTGAGGCAAGGGCTGCGACTACGACTTCCGGCATTGAGGTTCCAAAACCAAGCACAACTACTCCTATGACTAAGGGTGATATGCTTAAATGTTTCGCGACACTGGCGGCACCGTCAATGAAGATATCTGAACTCCAGACGAGAAGTGCCAATCCGATTATAAGCAATAGACTGGGTAACAGTAGTGTGGTCATATTGATAAGTCTTTCAATAAAGTTTCATAAATTCGCGTGGATTATAACTTAAAGGGTTGGTATAAATAAAATTTATTAAACTTGGGTAAGTTCAAATGATGAAATGTCATGATCGATGTTCGCTATTAGTTTAGATTGTGCGTAAAATACGAGCTCCAAAAAATTTAATTCTTTTGACGTTTTCAAGAAATCTTTTAAGGGCTAGGGTAATTGCCCTTAGCGCTCATTTGGTTGGAAGCGTGTTAACGGTATTTTTATACATCTGGTTCAGGTCTTTATGTCAAAACCAATTTTTGAAAATTTAGTTGTGGGGACTGCCGGCTGGCAAACGCCTGAGGTTAGCCAAAGCTTTTACCCTGAAGATTTACCTTGCGAATGGCAACTGGATTATTACAGTAATTTCTCGAATTTAGTCGTGGTTCCGCAGAGTTTTTGGTTGTCCCAGTTATCACTTGAGGATGAGGGCGCGCAAGAGTCTCGAGAAGAGTTTGTTGATGCATTGCTTGATGAAAGTCAGGTGTTTTTGGTGTTGGATTGTACTGAAAGCTTGGATGTTTTCCAGAAGACCTATGCAAAATTATGCCAAATGCTAGACTCGTTTGCGGATGAGTTATCGATTGCCGGCGTTATTTTTAAGTTTGAACAGCGTTTGAGCGAACAAAGTTTTGCTGAAATATTGAGTGTGTTTGATGGCTTGTATAAAAACTACACAAATAGTTATCTTTCGCTTATTTTACCGGCCGGTATTGATTTGACTCTTTATCAAGATCAGTTGGAGAAAATGGGGTTAGATTACCTGCAAGAGTCTGAAAGTGTCTGTGTAGGAGATCCCCTGTTATGGATTAACGCGCTTTCAGCGGATGGGAAGCAGCAGGCACAGGTGTTGAAAACATTTGTAGAAAATCTACCGGCCGGTAAAGAAGGTGCACCGGTTGTGGTGGCAGGTTCAGAAAATCATAAAAGTATTCAAATGAGTGCTGTACAAAACGTGAAAGTCGTGTCTGAATTGATGGGGTATTAACCCATCGCTTACGCGAGTTTTTGCACAAAGAACTCCGAGGAATTAGGAACTAATATGTCCGAAGATAATGGCTATATTGAACTCAAAAATGTCCACTTTGCTCGTGGTGATCGAGAGATTTTTTCCGGAATTGATATGCAAATTCCAAAGGGAAAAATAACAGCCATTATGGGCCCGAGCGGAACAGGGAAAACGACCTTGTTGAAGTTGATTGCCGGCCAAATTCGTCCCGAGCAAGGTGAAATTGTGGTTGATGGGCAAAATGTTGGAAAGCTTTCTCGCAGAGCGCTATACCAAATGCGTCAGAAAATGGGAATGCTGTTTCAAAGCGGTGCTCTGCTCAATGATTTGAATGTTTTTGATAATGTGGCTTTTCCATTACGTGAACACACCGAGCTTCCAGAGTCGATGGTTTCTACGTTGGTTTTGATGAAGTTGCAGGCAGTTGGTTTGCAAGGAGCAAAAGATTTAATGCCTTCAGAACTTTCGGGAGGTATGGCACGACGAGTTGCTCTGGCTCGAGCCATTGCGATGGAGCCAGAAATGATTTTTTATGACGAGCCGTTTGTTGGGCAAGACCCGATTACGATGGGTGTGCTCATTGAGTTAATTAAAAAACTAAACCAGAGTTTGGGTTTGACAAGTGTTGTGGTTTCTCATGATGTGGACGAGGTTCTGTCGATTGCGGATTACGTATGCGTGATTTCGGGTGGAAAAATTATTGCGCAGGGAGATAAGCAACAAATTTTGGAGAGCGAAAATGCCTTTGTTCACCAATTTGTAAAAGGTTTGGCTGATGGTCCTGTGCCGTTTCATTATGGTGAAACCGACTATCAAGTAAGTCTTGCGTCCATGACAGTTTCCAATAGGGTCTAAATTGATGACAAACTTTCTCTCTTTTTTACAGAAACTCGGGCATTCAAGTCTGAATTACTTTGCTTCTGTTGGACGAAGTGCTTTATTTGTTTTATCCATTTTGCCAGCGATTCCTTATGTACTTCGTCGTTTTGATTTATGGGTAAAACAACTATATATTGCTGGCGTTTTATCGTTGCCGATTATTTTGACGGCCGGTCTATTTGTTGGAATGGTACTGAGCTTGCAAGGTTACAATGTTTTGGTGGATTACAACTCCGAAGAAGCTGTTGGAACTATGACCGCGCTCTCATTGCTTCGTGAGTTGGGGCCAGTGGTAGCAGCGTTGTTGTTTGCAGGTAGAGCTGGATCAGCTTTGACGGCTGAAATTGGCTTGATGCGCTCAACAGAACAAACATCCGCATTGGAAATGATGGCAGTTGACCCGATTCGTTACGTTTATGCACCACGTTTTTTTGCTGCGATTTTGGCGCTTCCTATGCTAGCGCTGCTATTTATAGCGATGGGGATTGCAGGTGGTTATCTGGTTGCTGTGGGTTGGTTAGGTGTTGATGAAGGTTCTTTTTGGGGACAGATGACTGCCTCGGTAGATTGGCGAGATGATGTTATGAACGGTGTGATTAAATCCGTTGCATTTGCAGTATTGATTGCCATTATTTCGCTTTATCAAGGCGTGAATGCAAGACCGACTTCAGAGGGTGTGAGCGGTGCGACTACTAGAACGGTTGTTCACTCATCTTTAGGGGTATTAGGATTAGATTTTGTTTTAACAGCTTTGATGTTTGATTAGGTTTTGTTTAGAAAAATCCTCTTCAGAAATATTGAAATGTAATCGTTTTGGGAGAAGGCATGAATCGCCAAAAGAAATTTGAAATCGGAGTGGGTGTTTTAGTTTTAATGACAATCGTCGCACTCTTTTTTATTGCATTGAAAGTCAGTAATTTTACGGCGCTTCAAGATCGGCCGACTTATCAAATTACGGCATTATTTGAGAATATTGGTGGTCTAAAAAAACGAGCGCCGGTGAAAATGAGCGGTGTTGTCATTGGACGCGTGTCGCACATTGTGATTGATCCGGTGACTTATAAAGCTAAAGTGTTTATGGAAATCGATCAAGAATTCGATAATCTTCCGCTTGATACCTCGGGTGCCATTTTGACATCGGGCTTACTGGGTGATCAATATATTGGTGTTACGCCAGGAGCCGATATGGAGTTCCTTCAGTCAGGCGACCAATTGGAATTTACTCAATCAGCGTTGGTGCTTGAAGAGTTGATTGGTCAGTTTTTAGTTAAAATGAGTGAAAGTTAAAGGGAAGAGGGTGAGAAGATGAAGCTAAGCTTTTCAAAGTTTTTATGGGTTTTGTGTGCTTTGATGGTGCCGTTTATGGCAAATGCTGTTGAACAAAAAAACATTTCGCAAGATAACCCAACTCTGCTTGTCACTGAACTGTCCGATTTTGTGGTCAAGACCTTAAACGACCACCGTTCGCAGTTTGAACAAGATAATCAACAAGTGGTTGATTTTGCTTATGCGAATGTGTTGCCTTATGTTGATACAGACCGTATGGCGCGTTATGCGCTTGGCAAAAATTGGCGTTCAGCGACTGAACAACAGCAAAAAGCGTTTACGAAAGCTTTTACTGAGAATTTAATCCGTTCGTATTCTCAAAGCTTCTTAAACTTGAAAATTGAGAGTGTAACTGTGAGCCCGGCGGTGATTGAAAAACCTGGTAGGGCTTCTGTGAGTTCGACTGTTGTTCAGCAAGAAGGTAAGCCGGCCGAAGTGCTTTATCGTGTTTATCAGGATAAGCAGAGTAAAAAATGGTTTTTGTATGATGTCGTCATTGAGAATGTCAGTATGTTGTTGAGTTATCGCAGCGTCTATAGCAATGCTGTGGCAACTCAAGGACTTGATGCGGTGATTAAAGAGCTGCAAGATAAAAACCAGCAAGTTTTGGCGAACTAAAGCGTTTTGCATATGTCACAAGATTCTTTGCAAAATGTATTGGTCATTCCAGCCGAAGCAACTCTGTTGGAACTTTCGGCTTGGTTAAAGAAAGAGCAGGTTTTGGTGAAAAACAGTAATGTGCTCGATTTTAGCCAAATGCGTAAAGGCGATAGCAGTATTTTAGCTCTAATGTTGTATTTACAAAGTCAGTTACCGGCCGGTCAAAAACTCCTTGCACGCCATTTTCCTGAGCAGCTAAAGACTCTGCTAGAGCTCTATGACCTCGAAAACACGTTTGAACTTGAATAGTTCATTCATTCTCTCATGTTTTACACACGAATCTAAGTTGGACCGATTTTTATGAAGGCAGTTGAATTTCAAGCCGTAGAGAAATATTACGACTCATTTCAGGCATTAAAAGGTGTTAGCTTTGATGTTGAAGAAGGTGAGTTCTTTGGTCTGTTAGGCCCAAACGGTGCAGGTAAATCGACGCTAATCAATTCGATGTCGGGTTTGGTTACTCCTTCGTCAGGTTCGATTTCTGTTTTAGGGAATGATGTGATTGCCGATTACAGAAAAACTCGCCGAGCATTGGGTTTGGTTCCGCAAGAGCTGATTGCTGATCCATTTTTTAATATTCGAGAGTTGCTTGAACTGCAGTCCGGCTATTTCGGAATTAAAGGACCTCAGCAACAAAAATGGATTGATGAGTTGCTCGAACGATTAGCTCTTAGTGAAAAAGCGAAATCCTTGACGCATCAGCTGTCTGGTGGAATGAAGCGCCGAGCTTTGATTGCGATGGCTTTGGTTCATAAGCCAAAAGTATTGGTGTTAGATGAACCGACTGCGGGTGTCGATGTTGATTTGCGTCGGACGCTTTGGGAATTTACCAAGGAGCTTCATGCTCAGGGCCATACGATTATTTTGACAACCCATTATCTTGAAGAGGCAGAAGCTTTGTGCAATCGTGTCGCGATTATGCAAGAAGGGCAAATTAAGGCTTTAGATAAGACGTCGGCTTTACTGAGTCGTCATGCCTATCGCTATCTAAGAGTGGTTACTCCGCATTCCAAAAAGGATTTGGTTCCCGAGTTGCAAAGCCGCTTAGAGGAAAGTGATGGTAATGGAATTTTGCTCAAGGTGAAAAAAGAGGAGTGCATGTCATCGGTTTTAGGTTGGTTGCATCAAAGTGGGATTGCTATCGAGGATATTAGTTCAAGAGATGCTTCCCTTGAGGAAGTGTTTCTGGATTTAACGTCAGGCAAAGCGCAGGAGACAAAAAATGTTTAATTTTGCGGGTTGTTGGGCGCTTTTTATCAAAGAAGTTCGTCGTTTTTATTCCGTTGTTGTACAAACGGTTTTTGCACCTGTGGTTGCAACTTTGCTCTATCTATTGGTTTTTGGGCAAATTATTGATTCGCAAACCGAAGTGTTTAATGGGGTTGGCTACAGTGAGTTTCTTATTCCAGGGTTGGTCATGATGTCCATTTTGCAAAATGCTTTTGCAAATACCTCGTCGAGTCTCATTCAATCAAAAATGCATGGCAACTTAACGTTTGTATTGCTGAGCCCAATTTCGTCTTTAGAAATGTATATTGCGTTTATTGCGGCTTCTGTGGTTCGCGGCTTAGCGGTTGGGGTTGGAATTTTACTCGTTGGCTGGATTGGCTTTGATATTCGTTTTGATTCACCATTGTGGATTCTTGTGTTTGCTGTATTGAGTGCGGCAATGATGGGTGGGCTAGGCATGCTGGCTGGAATTGTTTCGGATAAATATGACCATTTAGCCGCTTTCCAGAATTTCATTATTATGCCGTTGACTTTTTTAAGTGGGGTGTTTTATTCAATACATGCGCTGCCTGGTTTCTGGCAACAGTTGTCCCATTTCAATCCATTTTTCTATATGGTTGATGGTTTTCGTTACGGGTTTTACTCGCAGTCTGATGTATCGATTTATTTGAGCTTGGGAGTGACGATTATTTTCCTTTTGGCCGTTTCGACGATAAATCTGATTTTATTGGCTAAAGGCGTTAAAATACGCCATTAAAATTTTTTCGACGAATTGAGTTTGTCCGAAAAGTCCATAAAAGACAGTGAGAGAACTTAGAGAGAGTCAAATGTCACCAGAAACCATTCGATCAATGATCCAAGATAAAATTGCCGATAGCCAAGTAGAAACAAGTGGTGCGGATTGTAACTTTGCTGTAGTGGTGACCAGTCCTGAATTTGAAGGTAAATCACCAATTCAGCGTCATCGAATGGTGAATGAGGTCTTTAAAGAGCAGTTGGCAAATGGTGAGTTACATGCTCTATCAATTAAGACTCAAACGCCATAACAGAATCACTTTCTGTTTCGATGAATTTATAGAATAAGCGACCTTCAATGGATAAATTGCTCATTAAGGGACAGAATCAGCTTTCTGGCTCTGTCGATATTTCTGGTTCCAAAAATGCGGCTTTGCCGATTCTTGCTGCATGCTTGCTAGCAGATTCAACGGTAAAAGTTTCCAATATTCCGCATTTACGAGATGTAACCACTACTATTCGCTTGTTAGCAGCGATGGGTGCTGAGGTTTTGATTGATGAACAGCGTACGGTTGAAATCAATAGCTCAACGTTGAAGTCTTGCGAAGCGCCTTATGAATTGGTTAAAACCATGCGTGCATCGATTTTGGTTTTAGGGCCTTTGTTGGCAAAGTATGGAGAAGCCAAAGTCTCGTTGCCCGGTGGTTGCGCAATCGGTTCCCGGCCGGTGAATATTCATATTCACGGTATGGAAAAAATGGGAGCCAAAATCTTGGTCGAAGATGGATATATTCATGCCACCGTTGATGGACGCTTGAAAGGTGCCCAGATTGACATGGAGCCGGTGACGGTGACTGGGACTGAGAATTTATTGATGGCTGCTGTTTTAGCTGAAGGTACAACGGTGTTGCGTAATGCGGCCCGTGAACCAGAGGTAACAGATTTAGCTCAATTCTTGGTCAAGATGGGTGCAAAAATTACCGGTATTGGAACGGATGTTCTAACGATTCAGGGCGTAAAATCCTTAAAGGGCGTATCTTATGATGTGATCCCTGATCGAATTGAAGCGGGTACTTATCTCGCAGCAGCAGCGGTTACTCAAAGTAAAGTGACTGTTAAGAATGTGACTCCTGAGCATTTATTTGCGGTACTTGAGAAGTTTAAAGAGGCGGGTGCGGAAGTTACCACCACTGCAAATTCGATTACGTTGGATATGATTGGTAGAACGCTTAAACCAGTGAATATCAAAACAGAGCCATTTCCTGATTTTCCAACGGATATGCAGGCACAATTTGTCGTTATGAACGCGATCGCAGAAGGCGATTCAATTGTTGAAGAAACAATCTTTGAAAATCGGTTTATGCATGTAAGTGAGCTGACACGTATGGGTGCCAGTATTCAGGTGCACGGAAACATTGCACATATTACAGGTGTTGAATCCTTAACGGGTGCAGAGGTAATGGCAACCGATTTACGTGCTTCGGCGTGTTTGATTCTAGCCGCACTGGTTGCAAAAGGGCAGACAGTGGTTGATCGAGTGTATCACCTTGACCGAGGTTACGAGATCGTTGAAGAGAAATTCCATAAATTAGGCGCCGATATTATTCGACTTTCTGAATAAGAAATCGTTTATTACCGGCCGGTACAGTTTTTAAAATTTAAATATTTGATGTGTTATGAGTGAACAACTAACAATTGCCCTATCGAAAGGGCGTATATATAAAGATACTTTACCGCTTTTAGAAGCGGCAAATATCATTCCCCAAGAAGATCCGAGCAAAAGTCGAAAACTGATTATTCCAACGAATCATGATAATGTTCGTTTGTTGATCGTTCGTGCAACGGATGCTCCGACATATGTTGCTCATGGTGCGGCAGATATCGGGGTTGCCGGAAAAGATGTATTGATGGAAGCTCCAACGGACAATATCTATGAGTTATTGGATTTACATATTGCAAAATGTAAATTAATGGTTGCTGGCCCTGAAGTGGAAAAGCCTCATGGACATCGATTAAAGATTGCAACCAAGTACATCAAGTCTGCTCGTGAATATTATGCTCAGAAAGGGCAACAGGTTGACTTGATTAAGCTTTATGGTTCTATGGAAATAGCTCCGTTAATCGACTTGGCAGATCGTATTGTAGATTTGGTAGACACTGGAAACACTTTAAAGGCAAATGGCTTGGTGCCTATGGAGCATATTGCAGACATCAGCTCACGCATGATTGTCAATCAGCATGCTTATAAAACCAAGTTCAATCAGATTAATGAAATTGTTCAACAATTTAAATCGGTGATCGAGAAGTAAGATGTTAAATATTCGACGTTTATCTGCTAACAAAGCAGGCTTTAGAGAAGAGTTAGACCAACTATTAGCGTGGGAAACGGTATCGAACCAATCGGTCAATGATATCGTTAACGAAGTGTGTGCTCGTGTTCGTTCGGAAGGGGATGCGGCCTTGCTTGAATTTACGGCTAAATTTGACCGTATGAGTTTGGAGAAAGGTGCAGATCTAGAAATCCCTAAGGCTCGTCTTCAGAAGGCACTTGAAAACATTCCTGCAGATCAGCGTGAAGCTCTGGAGATTTCTGCTAAGCGTGTTCGTGACTATCACGAGCGTCAAGTTCAGGAGTCTTGGAGTTATGAAGAAGCTGATGGAACTATGTTGGGTCAGCAGGTTACGCCGCTTGATTCAGTCGGCCTTTATGTGCCTGGTGGTAAAGCGGCTTATCCTTCATCAGTTATTATGAATGCGATTCCTGCCAAAGTTGCAGGGGTTGAAAAATTGATTATGGTTGTGCCAACTCCTGATGGCGAAGTCAATGAAATGGTATTGGCCGCGGCAGCAATCTGTGACGTTGATTCGGTATTCACTTTAGGCGGTGCGCAAGCCGTTGCAGCTTTGGCTTATGGAACGGAGACCGTTCCGGCAGTGGATAAAATCGTCGGACCAGGGAATATTTTTGTTGCGACTGCTAAACGTTTGGTATTCGGAACGGTTGGTATCGATATGATTGCTGGTCCTTCTGAGATTTTGGTGTACTGCGATGGAAAAACTGACCCAGATTGGATTGCGGTAGATTTGTTTTCGCAAGCGGAACATGATGAAGATGCGCAATCGATTTTGGTGACTCAGGATGCAGACTTCGCTGAAAAGGTGTATGAGAGCATGAATAAGCTATTGCCAACTATGCCTCGTAAAGAAATTATCCAAAAAGCGTTAGATGATCGCGGAGCAATCATTGTGGTTGACAATGAAGAACAAGCGATTGAAATGATTAATGTTATTGCGCCTGAACACTTGGAGTTGTCTGTTGATGATCCTAAAGCGTTATTGCCAAAAATCCGCCATGCGGGTGCGATTTTCATGGGTCGTTATACGGCAGAGGCTTTAGGTGACTACTGTGCGGGACCTAACCATGTTCTTCCAACGTCACGCACAGCCCGTTTCTCTTCACCTCTAGGTGTTTATGACTTTCAGAAACGTTCAAGCTTGATTATGTGTTCTGCAGAGGGCGCAAATACGTTAGGAAAAGTTGCTGGAGTTTTAGCAGATGGTGAAGGGCTTCAAGCTCACGCAGCCTCTGCTCGTTACCGTGTAAAAGGTTAATTTAATCTTTACCGGCCGGTAATCTATACCTTCGGGTGAACTTTAAGAAAGCCACTAGAGAAATCAGTGGCTTTTTTTATGGTGTTTTAAAAGATAATCTTGAAGATATTTCTACTGCCTTTAGGCTTAAATAGTCGACTCTGAATAACTGGGCGATGGGCTCCAAGGTAAGTGAAAAACGTTTTTAATTAATAGCGTTTACGATTGTTTATATTTAGGAATATACAATTTCAAGTGAGTTTGAGTTATTAGGAATAAGCTTATGCAAAGAGATGAATTAATTGCTTATATTGATACTTTATTGGAAGTGGATGCCTATAAAGACTATGCACCGAATGGTTTGCAAGTTGAGGGTCGCGCTGAGATAAAAAAAATAGTTACCGGTGTGACTGCGTGTCAGGCATTGATTGACGCTGCTATAGAAAAACAGGCAGATGCGATTCTAGTTCATCATGGGTATTTTTGGAAAAGTGAGCCGCAACAAATCATTGGCTTTAAACAAAAACGCATCAAAAGCTTACTGCAAAATGACATTAATTTATTAGGATATCACTTACCTCTCGATGGTCATCCTGAGTTAGGTAATAATGCTCAGCTTGGAAAGCTCTGGGAAATCGAGGTGATTGAGCAAGATGGCCTGTTATTTACTGGCAAGTTTAAAGCTCCCGTTGCTGTTGAAGAATTCTACGCAAAGGTAGCATCCACTTTGAAGCGTGAGCCTTTATGGTTAAAAGGTGGGGCTGAAATGATTTCACAGATTTCGTGGTGTTCCGGTGGGGCTCAAGGTTATATCGATAGGGCAATTGATAAAGGATCTGACCTGTATATCAGTGGTGAAGTTTCTGAGCAGACTACACACTTGGCAAGAGAGTGCAGAATCCATTATTTCGCCGCAGGACACCATGCAACCGAGACACATGGAGTTTATGCCTTAGGAGAGCACCTAAAAGAAAAGTTTGCTCTAGATGTGGAATTTATTGATATTCCAAATCCTGTTTAAAGGGATGTAACTTATTTATTTTATTTATGAAATTAAATAGATAAAATTGATTTAATGAGACTATAAGTAAATACTTATTTCAGTTTTTTGGGGGCTTATGTAGAATAAGTCCCCGATTTTGCTTGTGTACAACTAGGGAAAAGCCTATGTCTAAAGAAGAAAATAACAAGACGAGTGTAAACCTTCAGCGTCGCCGGCTGTTGACTGGGGCGACTGGAGTGGTTGGTGCCGCTGGTGCAACCTTTTTGGCTGTGCCCTTTGTTAGCTCTTGGCAACCTAGTGAAAAAGCTAAGGCAGCTGGAGCGCCAGTGGATGCGGATATTACCAAACTGCAGCCCGGTCAAATGTTAACGGTTGCATGGCGTGGTAAGCCTGTTTGGGTAGTTAGACGCACGCCAGATATGTTGGAAAACCTTCCAAAAATGGATGGTGATTTAAGTGACCCTGAATCAAACGAATCCATTCAGCCTGACTATTGTAAAAATGAGAGTCGTGCGATTAAAGATGAATTTTTGGTCGTGGTAGGGGTTTGTACTCATTTAGGGTGTGCGCCACTTTATCGTCCAGCAATTGGTTCTCCGGATATGGATGAAGGCTGGCAAGGTGGTTTCTTCTGTCCATGTCACGGTTCTAAGTTTGATTTGGCAGGGCGAGTTTATAAATCGGTTCCTGCACCTACGAACCTTGAAATTCCACCTTATCACTTCAAAGCTGACAATGTTATTCGCATTGGGGAAAGCGAAGGGGAGACGGCTTAATGTCAGATATGAATCATGAAAAATTGCAAGCAAAGCGTGGGACGGTTCTAGGTTGGTTTGATCGCCGTTACCCATTAGTAAGTACTTGGAATGAGCATGTTGGTGAATACTATGCGCCAAAGAATTTTAACTTCTGGTATTTCTTTGGCTCACTTGCACTGCTCGTATTAGTTAATCAGTTTGTGACTGGTATTTGGTTAACGATGAGTTATAAGCCATCGGCAGCAGAAGCGTTTAATTCCGTTGAATACATTATGCGTGATGTTGAATGGGGTTGGTTGATTCGCTATATGCACTCCACAGGTGCTTCAGCATTTTTTATTGTTGTTTACCTGCATATGATGCGTGGGCTGATGTATGGTTCCTATAAAGAGCCACGTGAGCTGGTTTGGATTATCGGTATGTTGATATTCCTTGTGCTTATGGCTGAGGCCTTTATGGGATATTTATTGCCTTGGGGACAAATGTCTTATTGGGGAGCTCAGGTAATTATTTCACTATTTGGTGCAATCCCAGTTATTGGGCCTGATTTAGCGACTTGGGTGCGTGGTGATTTCATCATCTCTGATGCAACTTTGAACCGTTTCTTTGCATTACACGTGATTGCATTGCCGCTGGTATTAATTATTCTGGTGTTTATGCATATTGTCGCTCTTCACCGTGTGGGTTCAAATAACCCTGACGGTATTGAAATTAAAAAGTATAAAAATGCACAAGGACTTCCACGTGATGGAATTCCATTCCACCCTTATTATTCGGTTAAGGATTCCATGGGGGCTGTGTTCTTTGCCATCTTGTTTGCTGTCGTCGTATTCTATATGCCAGAAGGTGGTGGATACTTTATTGAGCCACCTAACTTTGAACCTGCGAATCCGTTGAAAACGCCTGAGCACATTGCACCTGTTTGGTATTTCACACCGTTCTATGCAATTTTGCGTGCAGTTCCTGATAAGTTTTTAGGGGTTGTTGCGATGGGTGCTGCGATTATGTTCCTATTTGCAATGCCTTGGTTGGATCGTTGTAAGGTGAAATCAATTCGTTATCGTGGAATGTCATTCAAGTTATTGTTAGCAATGTTTGTGATTTCATTCCTAATTTTGGGTTGGTTGGGAACACAGCCTGCGACAGCAACATTGACGCTATTGGCACAAATTTTCACAGCAACCTATTTCTTGTTTTTCTTGATATTGCCCTATACTTCGGCGAGAGAGAAAACTAAGCCGGTTCCTGAGGAGGTCAGATAAATGAAAAAGTTATTTTTATTGATTAGTTTATCTGTGATGGCTGTTTTGCCTCAAGCGAACGCAGCAGGCCCTTCAATTGAATTGGATAAAGCAGAAAATAATCTGCGTGATCAAGATTCCTTACAGCGTGGTGCACAGTTGTTTACCAACTATTGCATGGCATGTCACTCAATTAAATATATGCGTTATAACCGAATTGCTCGTGATATCGGTTGGACGAATGAAGAAGTGATTGCCAAAATGTCTTTCAACCAAGCAAAAGTGGTGGATGATGTTCTAACACGGATGGAGCCAGGTGTGGGTACTGAAGTTCTTGGTACCGAGCCGCCTGATTTGTCTTTGATGGCTCGCTTGAAAGGAACGGATTACATTTATACCTTCTTACGCTCTTATCAGATGGATGAAGAAGGTAATTGGGATAATAGCGTGCTAAAAGGTACTTCAATGCCGCACGTACTTGAAGGCGTTCAGCGCTATTCTTCACAAGAGGAATATGATCAAGCCGCTCGTGATATTTCTAACTTCTTAGAGTATGTTGGAGAGCCTGCGAAGCTTGAACGTCATGATTTAGGTTGGAAAGTCATTGCTTTCTTGTTATTCCTATTGCTACTGACTTGGTTGTTGAAAAAAGAGTACTGGCGCGATATTAAACACTAATCGTTTGTTACCGGCCGGTATCTTTACAAGCCCTGTAATGGTTTTCCGTTACAGGGTTTTTTATTGGGTTAAAATCTAGCAAATCTAATTACTTAAATACAAGGTTGTTGAATGGCAAAAAGTAAGGTCGCCTATGTCTGCACGGAATGCGGAGCCGAATATGCACAATGGCAAGGGCAGTGCACGGCTTGTAAAGCTTGGAACACGCTGAAAGAGATTAAGCTTGGGAGCGCTAAATCCTCTGCGGCAAAAAAAGCGGCAAAAGGTTATGCCGGTGAAGCGGACAATCAAGTCAAATCGATTCATGATGTCGATTTAAGTGAAACACCTAGAGTTTCATCAGGCATGACAGAGTTGGATCGTGTTTTGGGTGGCGGCGTTGTTCCAGGGTCGGTGGTATTAATCGGTGGCGATCCAGGTGTTGGTAAATCCTCTATTTTGTTACAAGTCATGTGTTATTTGAGTACACAAATGAATGCGCTTTATGTGACCGGTGAAGAATCTTTACAACAGGTTGCGGCGCGAGCAAAGCGTATGGGCTTGCCTGATGAAAAGCTTCGGCTGTTGACAGAAACCGATGTAGAAGCGATTACCATTGCTGCGCAAAAAGAGCAGCCAAAAGTCATGGTGGTGGATTCTATTCAAACCATGCAGCTTGCTGAGGTAAACACTGCCGCTGGTGGCGTATCGCAGGTTAGAGAAAGTGCGGCTTTCTTAACCCGATTTGCAAAACAACATAATATTGCTGTGTTTTTAGTGGGTCATGTCACGAAATCTGGTGAAGTTGCCGGGCCGCGAGTGTTAGAGCATATTGTTGATTCGGTTCTATTTTTAGAAGGCCAGTCGGATAGTCGTTTTAGGACATTGCGCGCGATGAAAAACCGTTTCGGCGCGGTGAATGAGTTAGGTGTCTTTGCTATGACTGAAAAAGGCATGAAGCAGATTAAAAATCCGTCTGCGATTTTTTTGAGTCGAGGAGATGAACCTGCACCTGGATCGGTTGTGATGGTGATTTGGGAGGGGTCTCGACCTTTACTCGTTGAGATCCAAGCGTTGGTTGATGACTCTCCGTATGGGGCGCCCAAGCGTGTTGCAGTCGGGTTGGATCAAACTCGAATTGCGATGCTATTGGCTGTCATGCATCGTCATGGAGGCATTCAAGCTGGCGACCAAGATGTTTATGCGAATGTTGTTGGCGGTGTCAAGGTTTCTGAAACCAGTGCCGATTTAGCTTTACTGTGTGCCATTCTCTCAAGTATGCGTAATCAAGCAATTGATAGCTCTACGATTATATTTGGAGAAGTCGGACTTGCAGGAGAAATTCGCCCAGTGCCGAGTGGTCAAGAAAGATTGTTTGAAGCAGTGAAACATGGATTTACACGAGCAATTGTTCCGATTGCGAATGTACCCAAAGGTGGGATTCCAAATGTACAAATTACTGGCGTTAAAACTTTGCAACAAGCTTTAGATGCAATCTGATTTGCATGTTTTTGTGGTGTAATCAATTTTTCGCGATTTATAAAAAGTAGTAAAAGTTTATCTATTAGAATGAATTTGGGGTCAAAATGCATCTTAAACAGATCCTAACCAATATCAAAAGTAATGCTAAGAAAATAGCAAGGTTCGCTCATGAAATTAAAAAATCAATGGTTTGAGGCTCTCCTTGGAGGGTGTTTTGTATTAAGTTTTCTACCGACGGCATTGCAAGCGTCAGGGTTTGCATTGATTGAGCAGAGCGCTAGCGCTCAAGGGTTATCTTACGCAGGGGCGGCAGCAAACCCTGAAGATGTGAGTATTATGTGGTTTAACCCAGCTGGGTTAACACAGTTTGAAAATAATCAAATGATTCTTGCAGGACATATTGTTAAGCCGGTGGCGGATTTCACTAATCAAGATTCAAGAATTGATGGGATTGGAGAACTTTACGGTAAAGGTGGGAATGGTGCTAAAACCAGTTTTGTTCCTAATTTCTATTGGAAAACTCGGTACCAAAATCTTGACTTTGGACTGGGAGTGAATGTGCCTTTTGGTTCAACCGTTGAATATGATGATGATTGGGTTGGACGCTATCATGCAGTTTATACTTCCACGAAAACCATCAATATTAACCCTGCGGTAGCCTTTAAATTAAATGATGCAGTGTCTTTTGGTGTTGGTTTGAATGTTCAATACATTGATGTCAATCTTACTCAAAAGGTGGACTTTGGATTGGCTGTTGGTCAGGCGCAACAATTTGATGGTTATGCTGATTTACAAGCAGATGGCATTGGTTATGGTGTGAATTTAGGTTTTTTATATGAGCTTGAAAATGATGGTTTTATTGGTTTGAGTTACCGATCCCAAGTCTCTCATACCGCAAAAGGTGAGGCCGATTTTATGACCCCTGCTTTTGTGGCGAGCACTGAATATGCTGACCAAAATATTTCTGCCAAGGTTTCATTGCCTGCGTCAGTTTCACTAAGTAGCCTTTATCCAATCAATCAAAAAATCAATTTGCTTGCTGATATTACTTGGACCGGTTGGTCAAGTTTTGATGAGTTAAGGATCACCTTTGATAACAAGCCTGATTCTGTTCAACCTGAAGAGTGGGAGGATGTAATACGCTACTCTTTAGGAGTGACCTATCAGTATTCTCCAAAATGGATTGTACGTTCAGGTATTGCATTGGATTCAACACCGATACCCAGTGATGAATTGAGAACTCCGAGAATTCCTGATAGTAATCGAAAGTGGCTATCGTTTGGTGCTAGTTATCAAATGAAAGAAAATATGCGTATTGATATGGCTTATAGTCATTTGAGGGGAGGGACAGAGACGATTTATGCTCGACATGCTGACACGCCTACGCATATTTTACATGGAGAGGTTGAAACTAAAGTTGATATTCTCAGTGCTCAGCTGGTTTGGAATTATTAAGGAGGTTATTGATGAACGCTACTTTTAAAGGTACCCATAGGTTTGCCCTTGGAGGTTTACTTGTGGCCGCGGTGTTCGGTTTAACCGGGTGTGGCAGTGACTCTCCGGATGTATCGCTTGAAACAGTCGGACCCCCTGCGGAAAATGGCTGGGTTGTCATGGATTTTGAAAATGGGGATATTCCATTTCCGCATGATGCTTTATTTTCCGGTTCAGCAGATGGGACATTAAATATTCCCGTCGTAGATCCTACAGATTATTCTGATCCGAAAGTTGCGATGAACGCCGTTGATGGTTTTTCTACATCCGCACCAATCAGTTTTTCCGTGACTAAACAATTAGATTTAACGGATCTTAATGCAAATACGATTGCGGATACCTTAGAGCGTGGCATTAGTCTTTATAAGGTCAGTGTCGACCCCTTGACGAGAGCGGTAACGAAAATTGTCTCTCGATTAACGCTTGGAGTTGATTTTGCCCTTGCTGTCAGTGATTCTGAATCAACAGCTAAACAGGTTGCTATTATTCCTTTAAAGCCTCTATCTCCAAAAACAACCTATATTGTCGTGATAGATTCTGATCTTCGAGATAGTTCAGAAGTCGCTTTTAATAAAGGGGCTATTTACGCAGCTTTATCTCAAGATGATCGAACCTTGAAAGAAACCGCTTTTGATGCCTTAGAGCCGCTTCGTCAATTAACCTTAGCTCAGCTTTCAGCACTTCAACGTTTTGGTGTCAGTACTGATGAAGTGATTGCCTCTTGGGCATTTACAACTCAGTCGACTTCAGAAGTATTAGAGAATATGCTAGTGAATGTTTCAAATCAAAGTTTGATGCTTTCAGACACCACTGTAGACACATCTACATTTGGTGGGCAAGGGCTTGCAGATGTGTATTCTGGTACTTTGACGGTACCGTATTATGGAGGGTGGCCTTCAGTTGAAAACCCTACTGCACCGTTGAATACAATTTGGTCCGGTGCTCAGGATTCTATGCTCAGTCAGTTTAATCCGACCCCTGTACAGCGTCATGCAGCAACTATTCCCGTTTTGATGACTCTACCCAAAGGAGATACTCCGGCGTCTGGTTGGCCAATTGTGATTTTCCAGCATGGGATTACACAAAACCGCTCAAGTGTATTAGCTGTTGCGGATTCTTTGGCTCATGCCGGTTTTGCTGCAATTGCAATTGATATGCCTTTACATGGGATTACTGAGAACAGTGCATTAGCGAGTTTACGAATAGCAGGCGTTTCGGAGCGGACTTTTGATGTAGACTATGTTACCCAAGATGCGCAAGGTACGGTTCTTATTCCTCAGTCAGATGGGGTTCAAGATAGCTCTGGAAGACATTTTATTAACCTTTCTCACTTGGTGGTCACTCGAGATAATTTGCGACAGGCAGTTTCAGACTTAATGCATTTACAAGCAAGCCTGACAAGTTCGAGTGTTGCTAACTTACTTGATGCAAGTAAGGTTAGTTTTGTGGGGCATTCATTGGGCGCAATGGTAGGTGGCGTTTTTCAAGCGCTTTCCCCGGCGGATTCTGCTGTTTTTGCTATGCCAGGCCAACAAGCGGCTTATCTTTTAGCAGGTTCAGCCTCTTTCGGTCCAGAAATTGTTGCAGGTCTTGCGGCTCAGGGTATTTCTGCCGATAGCGCAGAATTTCAACAGTTTCTGCTAGCTGCTCAAACGGTTGTGGATTCTGCAGATCCAGTAAATTATTCAAGTACGATTCAAGCACCTAGCTTAATGTTTGAAGTTGTCGGGATTGACGCTCAAAGCCAAGATCAAGTGATTCCAAATAGTGTCTCTAATGCACCCTTGGCAGGTACAGAGCCTTGGATTTGGTCTCAAGGTTTAAGTCGTGTTTCAGCCTCTGGTGCGTTGAAAGATGGAAAAGGTGTAATTAGGTTTACTCAAGGGAATCATGCTTCTTTACTTTCAACGCAGTCCTCTGCGTTGGTTACGCAAACCATGCAAGAAGCCATGGTTAGCTTTATTGCTTCGAAAGGGAATGCTATTCTGATTTCTGACGAATCGACCGTTCAATAAAATCAACGAATGTTAAGCCTCTGTGGAGAATTAGAACTTGTATCAATCTACCCAATATCTTCAAAGCTTAGAAACCCTTTATGGGCAATCGTCCATGGGGGTTTTGCTGTTTCAGTTGGATGAGCAGGTTCACTGGACCCTAGTTTGGAGTAATCAGACTGCTTCAACTCAGTTAAATATTGAGTCGCTTACTTCTGATCCTCAAATTCTCTTGGAACTTTTTAGTGCGTCCAAAGAGGATCAGCCAACGAAATATATTTATAGCGACTATGAGCTGAATTTAATTCCTCTTCAGGATTCCCTTTCTTCAAGTATCTTGGTTCATATTAATGAGAAAAGCGAGCAACTTAAATCTATTTCGTCATCGCACACTGATAGCTGGGTATTTCCAGATGAAGCACATTTGCAATTAAAGCCAACTGACTCAATTCCTGAACAGAGTGCAGCTTCTATGGCAAATCCTGAGCGTTTGTTTTCTATTGAACAAATGGATAAACAAAGCTTCTATCAAAATATTGTCAATAAAGCTGGACTCGCAAGCTTTTTAGCACCTTTTAATGAAAAATATCTGTTTTGGGATAGGCAGGCTCTTGGCTTTTTGGATTTGCCGAAAAACCTTTTTAAAAAAGAGACTCATGATTTTTATAGTGGAAGTTTTGAACTATTTTTATCGTTTGTGCATGACAGTGATAAAGAAAAAGTCATTGAGGCATTTGAAGAGTTATGGGCACACCAATGGTCAATTAAATCTCAATTTAGAATTAAATCTAAAGATTCTAGCTATCAGTGGTTTCAGCTTTCGGTCCAAGTTCAAACAGAGTTTTTTGTTGGTTATCTAGAAAATATTAATGAGCAGATTGGTTTCCAGCGTCAATTGGGTGCTCGAGAAAAGCTTATTGAGCAGTTAATTGATGGTTTGCCGATTGGCATAGTAGTGAAAGACGCCCAGTCTTGTTACCGATTTGTGAATCATCAAATTGAAAAAGATTTTCAATTAAGTCGTGCCGAAATTATTGGTAAAACCGATTATGAATTATTCCAGTCTCCTGCGATCTTACAACAAGTGCTTGCTGCGAAAAATGATGGTGTAGTCGGTCAGCTTCAAATAGAAGAAAAGTCCATTACGTTATTGAATCATACTGAATGGTTTATGGTTGGACACTTATTAATGCAGGTGGAAAATTTAAAAGGATCGATTGAAGTTTGGTCAATGGGCTTCTATTTGAATATTACGGAACGTAAGCTGATTGAGGAAGAATTAAAAGAAGCAAACCAAGCTGCGCTTTTAGCTGCTCAAGCAAAAAGTGATTTTCTTTCAATTATGAGTCATGAAATTCGAACGCCGCTCAATTCAGTGATTGGGAATGCCACTTTGTTGCACGATTATCATTTGGAATCAGATGTTAAAACTCATATCACCATGATTCAACAGTCCGCGGAGCATTTACTCTATTTGATTAATGATATTCTCGACTTTAATAAACTAGAAGCAGGCAAAGTTGAGTTGGAGCATAAGCCTTTGGATTTAGCCGAGCAGCTTAATGCATGTATGCAAATGTCTGAAAGTCCTGCTAAGCATAAGAATGTGACTTTAAAGACTGACTTGCGAAATAGTATTCCTCAGTGGGTTAAAGGAGATGCAGGGCGTCTGCGTCAGATTGTCTTGAACCTTGTCGGGAATGCAATTAAATTTTCGGAAAATGGTGAGGTCTATCTGATTGCTTCTTCAATTATTGATGATTTAAATCTGGATGAAGATTTGGTTTACAAATTGACGAATAATCTGAGCGCGAATTCAAAATGCGAACGAGTCTATTTTGTCGTACGTGATACAGGTATTGGAATCGATAAAGAGTCGATCCCTAAGTTATTTCAGGAATTTAGTCAGGCCAATGCGGGAACTTCCCGAAAATTTGGTGGAACAGGCTTGGGCCTAGCAATCTGTAAGAAGTTAGTTGAAGCGATGGATGGCGCAATTGGAATTGCAAGCCAAGTGAATAAAGGCAGTGATTTTGCTTTTGCCATTCCTTTTGAGCCAACTACTTCATCTAGCGTAGAATACTCAGCTAACTCAGGAGGGCTGTCTGTGGAAGAGCTGGCCTCTCAAAGACCGTTGAATATCCTAGTGGCTGAAGATAATCAGCCAAACCAATTCCTTATTCGTGCAATTCTTAAAAAGTTTGGTCATGAAGTGAACATTGTTAATAATGGTCAAGAAGCTGTTGATGCGGTCGTTTCTTCGAATAATGCTCAGCAAGCGTTTGATGTGGTATTAATGGATCTTTCAATGCCTGAAATGGATGGCTTTACAGCGAGTAAGACCATTCGCCTGCTACAGACTCAAGGGGACTTGCCTGTCTATAAAAATGGATTACCAATCGTGGCGTTGACTGCCAATGCGTTGGATGAGCAAAAAGAAGATGTTGAAGCCGCACAGATGGATGGCTTTCTTACAAAGCCGATTAATATTGACCGGCTCAAAGAAGTGTTGTTCGAACTGACAAAGTAAATACTGTTTGCAGGGTTAATGCGTCATTTACTCTACCGGCCGGTAAAGAATTATAGGGCACGTAGAGTTTGCCCTATTGTGCAGCTGTGATTCTTTAAATCTCTAAGAAATCAATCCACTGTTTGAATAAAGTGGGCGTTGTTGCACAAACTGCAGAACGCTTGACGACTTCTGCAACCATGACTTCTTCCCCTTCTAAGGTACAAGACTGGCCTCCTGCTTCATCTAATATTAGATAACCTGCAGCATAATCCCAAAGATTTTGAGAGCCATGTAAATAGATATGTCCTCTTCCAGCAGCAATCCAGCACCAGTCTAAAGCAACCGATCCAAAGCTGCGTTGCGAAGCATAGGGGGTCTTCTCAATAATGTGCATCGCCATTTTGGGAGAAAGGCGTTTAAAGTCAATAATGCCACTGGTTTGCTTGAGCTGAGTTTTAGCGGTTTGTGCCACCAGTTTTTCTCCATTCAACTCTGCTCCCATTCCTAAACGAGCGGCAAACATTTCATCGCGGTCAGGATCATAGACCAATCCCGCAACAATTTGACCTTCAATTGCTAACGCCAATGAAACCGAGTAAAAAGGGATGCCACTGGCAAAGTTACTGGTGCCGTCAACTGGATCTAAAATCCAGCATCCTTTTGAACTTTCCAATGCTTGAACCTGCTCATCATGGCTGGCTTCTTCGCCTAAAAATGCAAACTCTGGCCACTGTTTCTGTAAAAAAGCTTTGGTATGTTTCTGCATTTGAGTATCTGCTTCAGTGAGCAGGGAGCCATCTTGTTTCTCTTCAAAAGAAACTTGACGAAAGCGTTGCAGAATTTCTGTCTGTGCCAAAGCGCGAATGCCGCTTAAAAGCGTTTGCCATTCTTCTTGGTTATGAAAAGGGTGGTTGTTGTGTGAGTTAATCATGAAAAAAGTTTTCTTTTCGGTTTTTTAATAATGTGAAGTTTAACTTTGTCGACGGCACTATCGGTTGTCGCAACTACTTCGATTGCGTATTCATTGATGCGAATACAGGTCTGTGCATTTGGAAGTGTTTCAAGCTCTTCTTGAATTAAGCCATTAAAGGTTTTTGGCCCATCGGTTGGAAGGTCAAGACTATACTCTTTATTCACATCTCGAATAAATTCTTGTGCGTCAATCGTCATCGAGCCATCTTTATGGACGATCACCGAATTGTTATCCGGTTTCGACTTGGCATCTGTTGAGAGCTTACCGACGATTTCTTCAAGTAAATCTTCCATTGTTAACAAACCTTGCAGATCGCCATATTCATCCACAATTAAAGCCATTCGACGTTTGTTCTCATTGAATTTGCTTAATTGAGTACTTAGGGAAGTTGTTTCCGGAACAAAGTAAGCAGGGCGTGTAATTCGAATAATATCTTTAAGACTGACATCTTCGCGCATCAAAATTGGTAAAGCGCGTCTAAGGTTTAAAATGCCGACTAGATCATCATCAAGTGAACCTCGGTAGAGTGGAATGCGCGTGTATGGCGACTTTTGAATGGTTTTAAGAATTTGTTCAATCGGCTGTTCAACATCCACCGCGTATACGTCTTGTTTGGGAATCATAACGTCTTCCACGGTAACGCTTTCTAGCTGAAGAACGCTGCTTAACATGGAGCGATAGTTTTCAGGCAGGCGACTGGTCGCTTCATTAATCAATGTTTGCAACTCTTCATGACTTAGCGAATGTTGGTCGTCTTTGTCGTGAACCTTTACGCCTAAAACACGCAAAAAACCATTGGCAAAGAAATTAACCATCCAGACTAGCGGCGACATGACTTTTAATAGCGGCGTCAAAATATAGGCAGCAGGGTAAGCGATTTTTTCAGGGCTTAATGCCGCTAGCGTTTTTGGGGCAACCTCTGCAAAGACTAGAATAACTAATGTAAGCAACCCTGCTGCAATCGCTATTCCTGCTTCTCCCATTAGTTTCATGGCGATAATGGTGGCAATGGACGATGCGAAGATATTAACGAAGTTGTTACCTAGGAGAATAACGCCTAACAATCGGTCAGGTGAATCCAGTAGTTTTGAAGCGAGCTTAGCTCCTTTATGACCGGATTTAACTTGGTGTTTTAAGCGGTAACGGTTGAGTGCCATCATACTCGTCTCAGAGCTAGAGAATAGCGCAGAAAGTATAATGAGAAAAATAAGTATCCCGAAAAGGATGGAAACGTCTAGAGAGTTCAAGGCAGTTTAACGGGTAGTGAATGAATTTGTAATTATACGTGCTTGAGTTGGACAGACCAAATAGTATCTGCCCAATTTGTTAAGAATTTTGGCTGGTTTTATGGTGTTGGAAAAGTTTGATTCTCGATAAAGAGGTTTTATCGATTCAGAGCTTTATGGCATATCCAATAAGCACTGCAAGACAAGTTCTGTACCGACAAAACTCACTACAAGCAACCCATAAGCCCAAATGGTATATTTAACCGCCTTTTGGCCTCGCCAACCATATTGGAACCGGCCGGTTAATAATACTCCGTACAAAATCCAAGCGATGACCGCAAAAAACGTTTTGTGGACAAGGTGTTGGGCAAAAATGTCCTCGACAAAGAATGCACCACTTAATAAAGAAAAGCTTAAGAACACAAAACCGATAATTAACAGTTTAAACATTAGCTCTTCCATAATTTGTAGTGGCGGTAGAGCACGCATTAAATTGGAAAGTTGGCGGTTGTGGAAGCGTTTTTCTTGAATGGAATAAAGTATTGCCTGAGCTGTCGCAAGTCCAAGCAGACTGTAAGCTGCAATGGAAATGAATACATGGCTACCAATTTCTAGTGGCAAAGGTGTGTATTCAGGGAAACCAATAGGGAGCATGGTCGTTAAGGCGGCGACTGGAAAAATAAAAATTCCAAGTGTTTCTGCTTGGTACTGGCGATTCAAGCCTAATAAAATAATTGCAGCTAACAGTGTGATTAGCGACAAAGTATTGCTTAAGTTAAATGCAAAATACTGGTCGGGGTGCCAGATAGTCGAGCTCAAGGTAACCACGTGCAAGATCGCTGCTATAACAGCAAATACAATGATTTTTTTACGTTGTGCACGAAGGTTGACTTGGTCGAATAGTTTGATTTTCTGCCAAATCAATAAGCTGGCGAAGACGTAAAGTAAACTTGCGCTTAAGGCAAAGAAGCCACTGAAAACCATGCAATATCCTTAATTTAATTTGCGTCTATTCTGACCGGCCGGTAAGCAGTCGACTCGAAATAACGGTTCGAAATTGTTACCAACTCGAGTCTAAGACTCAAATAACAAGTGAATTCGTTATAATAGCCGAATTATTTTTTGATTAGAAGTATGCCGCGTAGTCCGTATCGTGATTAAACGTGTTAACCGCAGGGTTTTTCCTTGTGCTGCGACGGCTGGAGAGAGAAATGTTTGATAATTTATCCGAACGCTTAAACAAAACCCTCAAAACACTCAAAGGGCAAGGGCGTCTAACCGAATCGAATATTAAGGATGCATTACGCGATGTGCGCCGTGCATTGCTTGAAGCAGATGTTGCCCTGCCGGTTGTCAAATCATTTATCACCAAGGTGCAAGAACGTGCGATTGGTCAAGAGGTCTCGGCGAGTTTGAACCCCGGCCAGGCATTTATCAAGATCGTTAAGGATGAATTAACCGCGATCATGGGGGAAGAAGCTACCCCTCTGAATTTTAATGTGGAGCCGCCAGCGGTCATTATGATGGCCGGTCTGCAAGGTGCAGGTAAGACCACTTCGGTGGGTAAGTTGGCAAAGTGGTTGACCGAGCGCGAAAAGAAAAAAGTCATGGTCGTATCTGCCGATATTTACCGGCCGGCAGCAATCAAGCAGTTAGAAACATTGGCAGGACAGGTTGGTGTTGAGTTTTTCCCATCAACTGTAGATCAAGATCCGGTAGAAATTGCACGTGCAGCGCATGCCGAAGCAAAGCGTAAATTTGTCGATGTGCTGATTCTGGATACAGCCGGTCGCCTTCATATTGACTCAGATATGATGGATGAAATCAAACATTTACATGACAATGTAAAGCCTGCTGAAACCCTGTTTGTCGTCGACGCTATGACAGGGCAAGACGCAGCGAATACTGCCAAAGCCTTTAATGATGCCCTCACACTTACTGGTGTGATCTTGACCAAAACAGATGGTGATGCGCGTGGTGGTGCGGCTCTTTCTATTCGAGAAATTACCGGCAAGCCAATTAAGTTTTTAGGGGCAGGTGAAAAAACCGATGCGCTTGAGCCTTTCCATCCAGAGCGTATGGCGGGTCGTATTTTAGGAATGGGCGATGTTCTCAGTTTGATTGAGGAAGCCGAAGCCAAAATCGATAAGAAAAAAGCCGAGAAATTTGCTAAGAAGCTCCAAAAATCGGGTCAGTTTGATTTAGAGGATTTTCTTGAACAGCTTCAGCAAATTAAAAACATGGGCGGAGTGGGTGGCTTGCTTGGAAAATTGCCGGGAATGGGTCAGCTGAAAGATCAAGTCAGTGGCGATTTTGCGGAAAAAGAATTCAAGCGATTAGAGGCGATCATTCAATCGATGACGGCTCAAGAGCGAGCTTTCCCTGCAGTGATTAAAGGTTCTCGCAAGCGACGTATTGCAGCTGGTTCGGGAACTTCGGTGCAAGACGTGAATAAGTTGCTTAAACAATTCACGCAAATGCAAAAAATGATGAAAAAAGCTTCCAAAGGCGGCATGAAAAATATGATGCGTGGCTTGGCTGGTAAACTTCCGCCGGGAATGGGTGGCGGTCCAGGAGGCGGTCTACCTCCTGGAATGCGATAAAGCGGAAAAGTAGCAAGGGATAAAAATTATATCGAATTGCTGGTATTTCTTTTAAATAAGGCGCTATTTTATTTACTTAGTCGATTGATTCAATCGGAGGGAATTTAGTGTTTTTTCTTTATGTGGAAATATTCCTAACATACTGAAAAGCATAAGGTTTTATTGGTTTAAAAGTGTTTCTTTTAATTGCTTGTAAAAAGGCGTGATTATGGGTATAATCGCGCCTTCTTTATTTTCGCCAGTCGAATAAGAATTTATAACTTATCTAACTGTATGAAATTAAAGAGTTTTAATGAAAAGAATTTGTTGGGAGGGTTTCCTCTCATCGCCTGATTAAAGACAAAGGAATAAATTATGGTAGTTATTCGTATGGCCCGTGGTGGTTCTAAAAAGCGTCCTTTTTACAAGCTAGTAGTTGCTGATCAACGTTTCAGCGCAACTGGCCGTTTCATTGAGCAGGTAGGTTTCTATAACCCTATCGCACGTGGTCAAGAAGAAAAACTTCGTGTTGATCAGGCGCGTGTTGATCACTGGGTTTCTGAAGGTGCTCAAATGAGCGCTCGCGTTAAGAGCGTTTTAAAACAAGGTTAATCTTAAGATTAGCTGCCATTTAACCGGCCGGTAAATAAAGAGGTTTTTTCAATGGAAAATAATCGTTTAGTTGTCGGTCAGATTAATGGCATCTTTGGGGTTCAAGGTTGGGTGAAAATTTTTTCCCATACGGACCCTAGAGAAAATATATTTCGCTATTCGCCTTGGCTAATTGAAGTCGGTGGGGAGTGGCAAAGCATTAAAGTCGAAGACTTTAAGGTTCAGCAGGGCGGTAAGTCTCTGGTGGCTAAACTTAAAGGATTAGATGACCGCGATCTCGCCCGAGAATATATGGGTTCGACGATTGCGATTGATAAGTCTCAACTTCAACGTGACCAAAGCGACTACTTGTGGATTGATTTGATTGATTGCGAGGTTCGCAATCAAGAAGGTGTTGTCTTTGGTAAGGTTGTGAACTTAGTGGAAACCGGAGCTCATGATGTTTTGCGCGTTGAAGGGGAACACTCAACATTGATTCCGTTTGTGTTGGACACGTTTATCAAACAGGTCGATGTTGCACAAAAAACGATTTTAGTGGATTGGCAGATTGATGAGGAGAGTGAATAGACATGCAATTTCATGTCATCACGCTCTTCCCGGAAATGTTCTCTGCTTTGACTGAATCTGGCGTAAGTCGTAGAGCATTGCAGAACGCGCTTTATGATTTAAAAACCTGGAATCCGCGCGAGTTTACGCATGACCGCCACAAAACGGTAGACGATCGGCCTTATGGTGGTGGACCAGGAATGGTGATGATGTACCAGCCGTTGAAAGATACGATTGATGCTATTCAAAGCCAGGATGTTGGTGATAAGAAATCTAAAGTGATTTATCTGTCCCCTCAGGGAAGACCACTGACCCAAGCAAAAGCCAAACAACTATCAAAGCTGGATAATATTACTTTGCTTTGTGGTCGTTACGAAGGTATTGATGAGCGACTTTTGGAAACGGAAGTTGACGAAGAAATTTCGATTGGTGACTTTGTGGTTAGTGGTGGTGAATTGCCTGCGATGATGTTGATGGATGCAGTGATTCGTTTGTTGCCTGGGGCTTTAGGTCATAATCAGTCCGCTGAGCAAGACTCGTTTTCAGATGGATTATTGGATTGTCCGCATTACACTCGACCTGAAGAAGTCGCAGGTATGAAAGTCCCAACGGTGTTGTTAGAGGGTAATCATGCAAAGATTGATGCATGGCGACAAATTCAAAAAGAACAACGTACTCAAGAACGTCGTCCTGATTTGTGGCAGGCGGTTCAAGCGCAAGAAAAGTAGTTTTAAAGATTTTTTTGTTGAATAGCTTTGGCGATTCAGCCCTGAGTGAGCGAGGTATAGCTACAACAATTCGGATTCAACCTCTGGCGTCACCAAATTTTTGGTAATGGCGTTATTAAAGTTGGATAAAGTTAACAGAGGCAAAACCTCTGAGGTTCAAATAAAATGAACCGCTAATGGAGAAGCTTAAAATGAGCGATATCATTAAAAAGATTGAAGCTGAACAAATGACAAAAGAAATCCCTGCGTTTAACCCAGGGGATACAGTTGTTGTTCAGGTTAAGGTTGTTGAAGGTAAAAACGAGCGTCTACAGGCGTACGAAGGTGTGGTAATCGCGAAGAAAAACCGTGGTTTAAACTCTAACTTCATCGTTCGCAAAATCTCTCACGGTGTGGGTGTTGAGCGTACTTTCCAAACTTACAGCCCATTGGTTGACAGCATCACTGTTAAGCGTCGTGGTGCGGTACGTCGTGCGAAGTTGTACTATCTTCGTGACCTATCTGGTAAAGCGGCACGTATCAAAGAAAAAGTATAATTTTACTTTTTGCTTTGCAAAGAAAACTCCCTTGGTTTTGGCCTTGGGAGTTTTTTTATGTCTAAATTTTACGCTTATCAAAAAGCCTCGGACTATACTATTCACCTTATGATTTTAAAGAATGATTATGTTTGCGTCCTTTCAAAAAGATTTTCTTCAAGATTTAGCCTTTGTGGAAGGTTTAAGTCCAAATACCATTAGTGCCTACCGCCAGGATTTGAAGTTATTGGCCAAGTGGATGGAAAGACAAGATATTTCGGATGTATTCACTGTTAATACACAGCAGCTTGAAGATTTTTTATGGGAACTGACAAAGGCTGGACGTAAACCTAAATCTATTGCGCGTTTAATCTCGTCTTTAAAACGGTTTTATTTGTGGGCGATTGAGCAACAACATACCGATTTAGACCCGGCCGGTGTTTTAAAGTCGCCAAAGCTCGATGCAAAGTTGCCTGTAGTGTTAACCGAAGAACAAGTAGAGCGGTTATTAAATGCACCAGATTTAACTACGGCGTTAGGTATTCGTGATCGGGCGATTTTAGAGTTGATGTATGCAAGTGGTTTGCGGGTTTCTGAAGTTGTTAGTTTGCCCTTTGAACAAATCAACTTGTCAGTTGGAATGGTTCAAGTCGTTGGGAAAGGCTCAAAAGAGCGCGTGGTTCCTATTGGAGAGCAGGCCATTGAAGCTGTTGAGCAGTATTTAACGGCGAGTCGTCCCATTTTAGTGGGGAATAAAATGGTCTCCACTTTATTTGTGTCGCGTTTAGCTCGTCCAATGACTCGTCAAACCCTTTGGCACCGTGTTAAAAATCTGGCAGCATCCGTTGATATACAAGGAGATTTATCCCCGCATGGATTACGCCATGCGTTTGCGACTCATTTATTGAATCATGGTGCCGATTTGCGAAGTGTGCAGTTACTTTTAGGGCATAGTGATTTGTCGACGACACAGATTTATACACATGTGGCTAAAGCAAGGCTACAGTCGATTCATCAACAACATCATCCTCGTGGTTAAGTTTTGGCAAGACCGATTCAGATATTTAATGAGTGTTTTTTAAAGGGTGCAGGTGTTGATTTAAAATTTTAGTCAACTCTCCCATGTTGACCGGTTTGCTTAGATAATCATCCATTCCAGCATTAATGAATCGCTCTCTATCACCGCTCATGCTATTTGCTGTTAATGCAACAATTGGAATATGCACGCCACTCGATTTTTCAGATTCTCGAATTTGTTTGGTGGCTTCTATGCCATTCAGGTTTGGCATATTTTCGTCCATTAAAACAAGGTCGTATGTTTTTTGTTGAATGGCTTCAATTGCTTCAAGGCCATCATTCGCAACGTCAAATTCAATTTGTAATTTTTTGAAAATAGCACTCATGAGAAGTTGATTGGTTTTGTTGTCTTCAACAAGTAATAGGCTGCCATCAAATTTCGTTGAAGAAAGTGACAGAGTTTGCGTATTTTTCTTTTCTTGAAGGGCGACTTCTTTTACAGGAATGGTAAAGAAGAATTCGCTACCTTTTCCTAGTTCGGAAATGACTTCAATTTTTCCACCCATCATAGCAATGAGCTTGGAACTAATTGTTAGACCAAGGCCCGTTCCTCCGTATTTACGAGTGGTTGAGCCTTCTGCTTGGGAGAAAGCTTCGAAGATTTTTTTCTGAGCAGATTTGCTCATGCCAATACCTTCGTCAATTACTCGGATTGTTAGGTTGCCCTTTGTATAGCTGACTTTAAATTCAATCTGGTGGCCTGGATCTGTGAATTTGATGGCGTTTGATAACAGATTAGCAATGACTTGTTTTAAACGTAACATATCCGTATTGATACCGGCCGGTAACTTCTCATCTAAATCAATAATCAAGTTTAGATGTTTCTCACTGCAACGAGCTTTGAAAAGGTCGCTGATATTGGTTAATTCTCTTCGGGGGTTAAAGTCCACTAAGTCTAAATCAAGTTTTCCACTTTCGATTTTACTTAAATCGAGGATGTCATTAATGATGCCTAAAAGAGAGTGGCTGGAACTATCGATTGTTTCCAGATAATTCATGGTTTCTGAATCATGTGGTTTTTCTTTGAGTAGGCTGATGAATCCCAAAATTGCATTCAGTGGCGTGCGGATTTCATGAGACATATTCGCCAAGAACTCACCTTTTGAGCGAGTCGCCTCAATGGCAATATTGCGTTCGCTTTCTAAATCCTGACGAACTTTCTCAAGAGCAGTGATGTCGAACATACTGATAATGAATCGTCGATACTGTTTTGATTGATTAATACGCAGTTGGAATATCGTTATTTTGCCTTTATAGGAAATTTTGACGCGGTGGGCGATTTCTGGATGTTCCAGTACATATTCAATCCAGTTTTTGTCATCAAATTTCCAGACATAACCCTCTTCTTTTACGAATAAATCGCAGATGCATTGAAAGTCTTTCTGGAAGGCTTCGATAGATGGATAATCGGGAAAAAACTCAAAGAAACCACCACTGGCATCAATAATTTCTTTTCCGTTGTTTACAATAATAATATTGCTTTGTGAATCAAGAATATCTTGAGTGTAGCTTTTTGAATCTTCAATTTCTTCAGTCGATTTATTGATGTTATGACTGAGACGCCAAAATGCCGTCATACCTATAATTAATAGCGCCAATGTAAAGGCGAGTTGTAATTGATGATAATACGTTTTTTGCTGATCCACTTCACTACGAATTTTTTGGAAATTCAGTTTGTTGTGATAAAAAATCCGATTGGCATCTTCTTTCACTCTATGGAAGATGGGTTTAAGGAGTTTTAACTCCAATTTTAAAGATTCAATGGTACTGAATAACCTTGGATCAAGGTCTTTACGGTATCGTTCAACTGTTTCAAAACCAGAATTCAAAGTGGCGAATTTCTCATTCAGAATCGAAATTTTTGGAAGAATATCTGCGCGAGCAAAGCTGAATGTATTGTTAATAAAAGGCTCATAAAACAAAATCTCATACTGTTCTTCGGTATTCGGCAGGTTTAAATCAATTCGATGTTTGTATGTGCCACCCTGATTTAAAATGTCGAGCACATGAACGAGCTCTTCTTCACTTTCTTCAATTGATGCCTTGATAATCTTTCGTAAATGCTGGTTCGGAAAAGTTGAGAGTTCATAAAAAGCGCTTTCAATTTTGTAGATTTCTAAAATTACCTCTTGGCCCAATAAGTTTTCAACTTCGGCATTACGCACTTTTTTATCTAAATCTGAAATATAACTTTCCACTTTTAGATTGATACTGGCTTGAATTCCTAGACCTAAGACAAAAATAACCAGTAATAAAAATAAATTTCTCGGAGTGGCATTTCGAGTGGTTTTGGCAATGACATTGGATTGATTCATAACGGCTCGTTTACGTTGTCATTTTTTTTAAGTGCTTCTAATTCGTCAGGTAATAAAAAACCATAATCTGCAAACGTTTTAAGGCCATGTTGTGATGAGGCATAAGCCATAAATTTTTTTGCCAATTCAGGGTTTTCTGAAAACTTTAACAGGTTCAGTTCCAATCGACGTTTTTGTTGAAGGTGGTCAGGAAGTGTAATTGCGTCTACTTTGTTAGCGTGTTCTTCCCAGACGGTTGATGCATACCAGTTCATGGTGATGTCAGCTTCATGGTTGTCGATACTGCTAAATAATCGATGAGAGTCCGTTGTAAAGTAAGTGACATTTTCAAATACATCCATACAGATATTAGCGTCTTCTAAAGCGGTTTTGGTTGCTTTGCCGACAGCACTTGAATCGGGCGAAGCGAGTACCACTGAAATGTTTGGATTGAGTAGCTGTCGAATATCTGAATTGAGATTTTTAGGATTTCCTTCCGCGACGACGAAGGACAGTCGATTGAAACCAACTAGAACTCGGTCTAAAAGAATATTGTCTTCAGCGTGTTCAATTCGATAGGTTTCTGTTCCTGGAAAATAGATGTCACCAGTGTTTAGTGTGCGAATGGTTCGATATAAATAGCCAGAAGCACCTTGTTCAATATGAATATTGATTTGGTGGAGTCTTTCAAACTCATGCGCTAATAATTTCAAGGGTTTGACCATCGTGATACCTGAATAGATAACAAGATCCGCTTGAGTTTGGGTTTTCTCTGGTTGCTTGGCCTTCTCGCAGCCTGTTAATGCGAAAAAGCTACAAGTAAGCGCTAACGAAGAAAGGATAGAAATGATACTTTTCATTTTTTCATTATCTCTAAATCATAGGGTCTTGTCATAGATTTTTTGGTGTTTAAGGCCTGAAGAAATTGATGATTCATCGATAAGTATTTGGCCTCTGTATGACTGCTATTATTTTCAAATTACCTTCAAGAGGGATTGCAAGGATTAATCCAAGAATTCGTCCCGAGAGTCGTGGTATAGTCCTTGGCGAAAATTTTATAGGTGAAGGCTTGAGAGAAAAACTTCAAAGTTTTCACTGTCATTAAATGAGGAGAAAAGCGTGTCTCGCAATTTATTTAATCGATTCTCTATGCGCCTTAAGTCTATGACTTTAGGGGGTGTAATGGTTTGTGCTGTCATCAGCACTCCTGTGGCTGTGCAAGCGGAAACTCAAGTGCCTGCTTCAGTTGAAAAGGCGATTCAAAATCAGTTGGCCAAAGTTATTCCTGGTGCCCCAACAGCTGACATAGCCAAAACACCTGTTGATGGACTTTATCAAGTAACGGTCGGCTTAGGTATTATTTATATGAGTGCTGATGGTCAGTTTTTGTTGAATGGTTCTATGATTAATTTGAAAACAGATGAGAACCTGACAAAGTCAGCCATGAGTGAGCTTCGCCAAACAGCGATGGCGAACATTCCTGTTGATAGCATGGTCGTTTATCCAGGAAAAAATAGTGATAATGGAAAAAAAGGGCGCTTCATGACGGTATTTACCGATATTGATTGTCCTTATTGTGCAAAGTTGCATAATGAAATTCCTGCGTTGAATGAAGCAGGTGTTACCGTTCGATATTTGGCTTACCCACGCTCTGGTG
>Ga0193955_1000174_pt1 | contig 40467 bp, 29 predicted proteins | sample BB_6_MG_FD_140343 | JGI IMG/M metagenome (GOLD analysis project Ga0193955, IMG submission 140343) | Microbial mat bacterial communities from the Broadkill River, Lewes, Delaware, United States - BB_6_MG | ecosystem: Environmental > Aquatic > Freshwater > River > Microbial mats | place: USA... | reverse complement strand
TTCGACAATAGCCCCGATGATGTCATCACGTTCAGCACCAATAATCACCGGCTCTATGCCGAACTCCTCCTTATGGAGTCTTATTGCGTTTTTCAATGTATCTACTACCCATGCAAATAAATCACTTAATTGGCACTGCACAGCATAACAAAAGAATAGCAAAGCTAAAGGAAGGCGCGAAATAAAACAAAATACAGTATTATTTACAGTATCGTAAATTTCAGGCAATAAAAAACCCCAAGCATATCAATAGCTTAGGGTTTAAATGTGGTGCGAGCGGAGAGACTCGAACTCTCACACCAAAGGCACCAGAACCTAAATCTGGCGTGTCTACCAATTCCACCACGCTCGCAGTGGTGGCCACACCTGGAATCGAACCAGGGACACAAGGATTTTCAATCCTTTGCTCTACCAACTGAGCTATGTGGCCTCCGTGATGTGCGGCGTATTGTATAGACGGGCTTAAAGGCTGTCAAATCTTTTTTTGAAAAAATTAAAAATATTCATGAAAGTCGTGAACACCTCTTTTATTAAGCTGTCGAGAACAATTTAATGGCATCATCTCACTATCATTTCATTTAGATCGACTCACTTGAAAATGAAAACTCAAACGAGATACTGATAGATCCATTTTTCTCATCCATTAACTACTCTCCTCGCTGCCCGTCGCAGGATAAAAACACACATCACAACCACTGTATCTTGTATCAAGACATAGATCATTAACGTCAATAAGTCCTTAGCGTTTGACCTTTTGCCAAACCAAGTAATTAAGACTTACCTTTTTACTCATTAAACCCTTTTAGCTTAAAAATGTAAAAAAATCACATTTTTATTGTGAGTTTGCTTTTTCAGGAGTATGATCTATTCAAGTCAAAAATGTAAAATTATTACATTTTATAGATATAGTGAATTGGGAGAAATCATATGCAAATAAAAAAACGTTTTGAATTGGCTGTTTTAACTACAGCAATTGCACTTTCTTTAAGTGGCTGCGGAGGCTCTTCAACCACTGACTCCATAAATCCGATGGATACTCTAACAACTTCTGAACAAGCCTATGAAATCACAATAGAGCGTGGGCCAGTTCTTTATGCACATGTTATTGACTCATCCGGAATAAAAGCTACCCCTGTTCAAGATGAGAATGGAAAACCAACGAATCGCTATCGGTTCAATCTGACGCCAAACTATCCAATCTCAACTTCCGGTGGTTATATTGACTTAGATACATCTGGAAACTTAAGCGCAGGCGATTTAAAAATGGGAGATCTTCGACTGCAAACATACAATGGCTCAACATTAACCATTGCCAGCACCCTAGCGGATAAACAATTAGATGTGCTTGCGTCTTTAGGATTTAATTACGAACAGCTTACTTCCAAAACACCTTCCACAGACTTAATGATTGCCGCGTTAAGTGATGAAGTGTTTGCCTACGCACTTCGGAATCAAATCACCGACTTATCGCAAATTGATTTGAATCTAATTCGAGATCAAATTGCCACACGCATCAGTCTCTATCAAAGCTCAGGATTATCCGCTATTGAGCAAGAACAAAACTTGATTAATGAGTTGGCTGCAGAATCTATTGTGAAACCAATTGATGCCATAACTGCTGAGACTTTAATCGCTGATGGTAGCTTGGATATTACGCAACAAGGTTTTACTGAAATGACAATTGTTCCTGAGACTCAAGAACTGATTGCCTTCTCATGGAATGAAGAAAAAATGGCCAAGGAATTATACTTAAATATGTATAACGACTTGTTAGCTCGTGGTGTAGAAATCAAATCACTTTACAATGTGGCAACAAATTCTGAAACTAAGCACCAAGAAACAATGCAAAATTTGGCCGAAAAATACGATTTAGATTTAATTACGTTTGCCAATTCTGATGCATCAAGTGTGATCTATGGATATGATGCAGTAGCACTAGCTGCCGTTGAAAACGCCGAATTTATATTGCCCGAAGTGCAAAGCCTGTATGACGGTTTGTGGGCGCACTATCAAGAAGGTAATGCGACCGCAATCAGTGCACTTGAAGCAGCTTGCATGGTCGAAGTGGTCGATGTAAATGACCTGAATACCAGCATTGATGAAGCGAATGCATTGGGTGCTTATGAACTGGAGGCTGCTCTTGAGAGCTTACGCTCAGGAAGCTATAACCATTATTGGGCTTTTGATGGTGCTCTTATTGCGCAAGGCATTCAACAAGGCTGTGGTATTTTAGGTGCTGAGTATGATCAAGATTATCCTCAAGTAACCAAGGGTAATGGTCAAGGGTATTAAGCGTTACAATATCGCGTTGTAATGAAAGATGAATTTTAAGGTTGTATTGGTTTTATGAAAAATGAAGTTTCCAACAATCGCTTTGAGCGAATGCTGAAACGCGTGTTAAAACCATTGGTTAAATTTCTGCTCAAACATGGAATTACTTACACCGCTCTGCAAGAAGCCTTAAAGTCACTTTATGTTGAAGTAACGATTGAGTCAGGTCAACTCGAAACCAAACGGATGACAGACAGTCGTATCAGCTTACTGACAGGCATCCATCGTAAAGAAGTCAAACGTTTACGTGAATATCTGCAACAAGGTGATACACCGTCATTAGGCGAACTACAAGCCAGCTTAAGCGCAGCGGTTATGGCGAAATGGTTATCGTCGCCTGACTATTTAGAGGATACCGGATATCCTCGTCAAATCCCTCGAACCGGAAAAGCGCCCTCTTTTGAGGCGCTTGTGTATAGCGTATCTAAAGACAAACATTATCGAAGCCTTTTAGATGATTGGCTAGCCCAGGAAATTGTCGCCCTTGAAGGTAATGTTCTAATGTTGCAACAACAAGGATTTGTGCCTTCGGAAGACGAAGCCGAAAAGCTTTATTTTGCCGGCAAAAACCTCGGAGCGCATATTGAAACGGTGACGCAAAACTTGCAAACCGATTCATTTCCAATGTTTGAAAGAGCAGTATTCTATCGAGGCTTATCCAAAGAATCTGTCTCAGAAATTGAGCAAGAAGCAAAGCTTCGAAATCTTGAAACCTTAACCAAGATTAATGACATGGCAGCAAACGCCAAACAAGCCTTACCGGCCGGTAAAGATTCCAATAATATCTATGGTTTCCACTTAGGCGTTTACTTTCTAAGAGAACTCCAAGAGCCTTCAAAAAACGACCTTAAAATACCTGACGATGCCAATGGAGTCTTAAAATGAAAAGCTTCCTACTCCTTTTAATTTTTGCATTTGGCGCAACTGCCTGTTCAACACCAACCTCAAATACTGCGAAGATAGAAAACCCAATCGAAAATATCGATAATGGATTCGGTGGCACAGGCAAGTCGCTAGCTTACGAAGAAGAATCAGGATTCGGTGGAACCGGCGTTATTGGCACAGTGGAGGCTTTTGGCAGCATTTGGGTGAATGGGCTTCACATCCAATTTGACCATCAACGAAAGGTTACCGCCAATTTACCTGGAAAATTTCCCATTGCGATTGGTCATCAAGTCTTACTCCGAGCCGAGCAAACAGGGCAAACAATCCAAAGCCATGAGTTAGTCCTACACTTCCCTCTGGCAGGAAAAGTCACAGACATCAAACGACAACATTTGTTAGTTAATAACCACTGGGTTCGCTGGAATACAAAAACACAGTTCGATAAAAACTGGCAAGATCCAGAGAAAATTAGGCTTGGAGAATTTGTCATTGTCAGCGGCTATCAATTAGACAGTGGCACTTGGGTCGCAACACGTTTATCTGCAAACCCTCAAAAAACTCAGCATTTTGCACCAGAAATCATTTGGCCATTTCACCAGCGCCCAAACCGGTTTATCATAGAAAATGCGTTAACATCACGCCTATCCCCCAGCTTAAAACGACTTGCTCCGAACCAGCGAATTATGCGCTCAGGTCGTTTTAGCTCAATGGGGCAGCAAAACCAAATACCTTCTACTGCAAATAAAAATATGCACAAAAGCTCAAATGGACACTTCCAAAGCCCGGCTCGACATGGCTCACCAACCATGCAATCGCCAATGATGGGGAGGCAAACAGGAAGGCATTAAATAATGAATTTGTGCCCGAATAAAAATTTAACCTAGCTCTGTTACACAACAGTTGCTGCAAATAACTCTGGATAAGATTTGTGAAAAAACTCTCAATGACACATTTGACCTTGGTCATTCTACTTTTCGTTTTAGTAACATCGATATTTAATATTGTTGAAGACATCCACGATATGGGCGGCCATTGGAGTGACCATGTGTCTATTGAAGCTTTTCTGGCGATTTTGTGTTTGATTGCTTTAGTGGTTTTATTGAAGTCTGCACGAAACCAAGACGAACACCTCTCTGAAACCTTAGTAAGACTGCATCACACCACTGAAAAGCTCGATGAATATGAATCACGCACTTCAGTTTTGATGCACGAATTCTCACAAATCATTCAACAGCAATTCACAGAATGGAAATTCACTCCGAGCGAGAAAGAAGTCGCACTACTTTTACTTAAAGGGTTGAGTTTGGATGAAATTGCGGAAGTTCGTGAAACCAAATCGAAAACAGTACGACAGCAAGCATCTAGTTGCTATAAGAAAGCGAATGTTAGTGGTCGCCACGAGCTAGCTGCGTTTTTCTTTGAAGATTTACTACTCTAACAACAATGACCTTATTTTCACGGCTTAACGCCCTGTTGGATTGGCAAACCAATCAAGCTCAGCTTGATAGAGTTGCGTATCGACGTCCATAAAACTCAAAATTGAGTGGAACAATGCATCATGATTTGTTGCTAACGCTTGTTTTTGTTGAGCGTTGGCAAACTTTGCATTATTGGTATCGTTCATCCAAACGAGCATTGGGATATCTCTTTGCTCTTGCGGTGCCATAAAGTTAGGTAAACCGTGCAAGTAAATACCATTTTCTCCCAAAGATTCGCCATGATCACTGGCATAAATCATCGCGGTCTCATACTGAGAATAGTTTTTTAGCCAATCAATCGTTTTTTGAAGAAATTCATCTGTGTACAGAATCGCATTATCATAGGTATTCTTTAACTCATCTTGAGTACATTCAGATAACTCGTTCGTATCACATGTAGGAGTAAATCGCCGAAAACTTTCTGGAACACGTTTAAAATATGCCGGCCCATGATTCCCCATTTGGTGAAGCACAACCACCATATCTTTTTGTGGATGTTGACCGACAAATTCATCTAGATTGGCAAGCATGCCCTCATCTCGACATTCAACATCGCAGACTGGGTTGATGTCAGAGTTTTTATAAGACTGATAAGCCACCCTATCTGCAACCCCTTTGGAATCCGAATTATTATCAAGCCAAAGCACTTCAATCCCTACCCGTTTAAGCACATCCAAAACATTTTCTTGCTGTTTGGCTTTAGTGGGTGAGTAGTCGTCTTCCCCCAAAGCGGAAAACATACAGGGAACAGAATAGGCGGTTGAAGTACCGCAACTGGTTGCCTGTTGAAAACTGATTAAATTTCCAGACTGCATCAACCTTTCAAGGTTTGGAGTAGTAGGCTGAGGGTAACCATTGATTTGCAAATGATCACCACGAGCGGTTTCTCCAACCACCATGACTAACAATTTAGGCTTTGGAGCACTGGTTGAAGGGATTTTTTTAGCATCCATTGCAATACTTTGAAACGGCGCCGCCTCCGCCTTAAAAGATTGCCCAATAAATTTGGCGCTCGAATAGAGATAAAAGCTTGGATTCGAGAAGTAACGAACCGATTTGTGTTCTCTTAAAAAGCTACTAAATTGCTCACTCGCACTGAAAACAGCAGTTAATGCAATGATCAGACTCACAAAAAATAGACCCATTCTTTGTAATAACGCTTTTTTCCACCCAACAGGTTTGAGCTTCACTGCATAGAGTAAAAACACACTTGGAATAATGCCTAAGAAAAACAGATATCCAAATAACTTCATGTTTAGCAAATCAAAAGCTTCGGCTTGATCCGTTTTAAGAATGTTAGTGATCATATCTTCATCAATCACCGTATGATAACTATCCATAAAATAGGCAGAACTCGCGGTGACCATCAGCAATATGATGATGGTTGCTTTGGAAAACCGATGAAAAACAAACAGCGATAACACCAAAACCAAACTCGCCCAAAGCAACAAACTAACGGCCGCTAAAAAAAGTCCTTCATCGACAGAAAGAGGGTAAATTTTGAATAAAGCTTGATAAAACGATTGATTGGCAAACATTACCCAGAAACCGGCCAAAAGAACCAAAAGCATTGGGTAAGACAGTTCAATCGAAAAATTAGAGAGACGTTTTGCAAAGACAGTCATAGTGTTTCCAAGAAAATATTGGCGAGTTATTGATTTCACGCGTTTTGCACCCAGTGCAAAACATTTTGACGTTCAAGAAAAGAGGTCGCTTCGCCCCCTTTCAATAACGCAAGACTCGATAAAACGCCGGACAGTAAACATGTTGGCGCTGCAACAGTGGCGCTTCTAGGCGCATCAGGAATAGGCCAGCCTGTTTTTGGGTTAAGCAAATGGCCGTAACGTTTCCCTTGATATTCAATAAAACGATGTTCATCACCACTCGTCGCTATTCCGCCCTGAGAAAGCGCGACTTGAACGGTTGAACTTTCCTTCTGGGGGTCTCGCACGCCGACGCTCCAAGGCTGCTGGTTTTTGCGTGGCCCTGATACTCTTAAATCACCACCGAGGTTAATCAACACTGGTTCATTAAGACTGGCAGCTTGTAACATCGCCAAGGCTTTATCGGCTGCCCATTCTTTTACCAAGCCTCCTAAGTCGAGTTCAAAACCTTTTGGTAGTTTGATTTTGTCAGCCGTTCTTTTCACCTCTCTCCAACCAATAGAGGACAATAAAGGCTCAACTTCTGATTGATCAGGAATTGAATGTTGGCCATCAAAGAGCCAAACACGTCGCAAAATGCCACTCGTGGGATCAAATAAACCATTGCTAAGATCATAAATTTGATCGATAAAATCGAACAGTCCAGCCGTTTCACTATCGAGTGAACACCACTGACCACTTGACTGATTCAGTTGAGACAGCCAAGATTCTGGCTGATAGCGTGAATACTTATCTTGCAAACGCCAGACTTCCTCTGCAACCAAACCACCGATTTGACTAGCAACAGCCCACGAATCGCTCTCAATTAAGACTTCACAATCACTCGCCATAGCAAAGAAACTGGCACGATAACCGGTTTCTGTTTGAGATAGGCACAACTCACGCTTCAGCATTAGAAAGTGAACTTATAACCAAATTGAACGATGGTAGCCGAGAGGTCGGAGCTTTGTGGCAAACTCTCTTGCACGCCCAGAAGGGCATGCTTATCATCCGAGCTTTGTTCGTATTGCTCTAAACGAAGACTGAATTCACTGCCACTTTCTGTTCTGTAAGCCAGCTTTGCTCCCACGGTGAAGGCTGAAAGCTCCGACAAGCGACTGTCTGAACTTAAGTGATCACCAAATTCTGGCGACTCATCAAGGTGGTGCTGATAAAAATCAGCGGCCGTTTGCTGGTAGTAGCGAACCTTTGGCGTTAGCGAGAATTTCTCATTCCAATTCCAACGATACTTGGTCTCTACGGTATGCGACGTAATCCCCCAGTCATCTGAGGTCAAACGATAAGACGCATCAAAGGTATCGCCCCAAGAAAGGTGACGACGGTAGTTAGTATGTAAGTAGGTTTTTAAACGATTATCAGGCCGGTTTTCATAAAAATAAGCCACAGGACGTCCGTTATCATCCAACTGACTGACAAACTTGTAAGGGTCTGTGTGATAACCTGAAGAGCTCGCAAGACCCACACTGGCCTGAATGAGACTTCTTTTATCCAATACTTGACTGATTCCAACTCTCGCCTCTGCAGTAGTTCTCTGCTCATCGCCGTCTTTACGCTGTAGAGAGATATCACTGCTGCCAATTGGCGCACCACCCACCGGACGAATCATATCTTGGGTTAGAGAAACACCCCAATTTAAGGTGGTGTTTTTCTGATTAAAATAATGTGTCATTCCGCCATTCAGTGATAAAGATGTAAAATCATATTCACTCGAAACACTGAGACCAAGGTTGTAACGCTCACCGGAAGCAAGTGGTGCGTCGTAGCTTGCACTGACTTGAGCACGCGTATCTTTGAAGGTGTCATCCAAAGGAATCTCACCGGCTGGTGTGGTATAGCTACCCTTGCCACTCGGTCGGGTGAAGGTTTGCGGCTGATCGGATGCGGTCGCACCATTCGGAGACGCACCAGTAAGAGCGTCTACGACAACCTTCACACCAATCACAGAACCATCTTCTTGGGTTTTCTTTAAGCTTATCGCCGGCTCAACCGCTGAAACACGATCTTGTTCATCATAAATAAGCATCGCCGAGTCCACTTCCCACTCGGCTTGCACAGCACCACTCGCCCCTAAACAAGTCATTGAAGCAATGGTCAATTGCGAGATAAGATTCGATTTTGTTAATTGCATCCGCAGCCTCCTGCCGCAAAGCCAGAGCCACCACTCGCAGCTTCTTTCGAAAAATAGATATGGTCGTCAAACGCCTGATCCATACTGTTTTCTTGCATTTCAGGTTTCGCCAAAATACCTCTTTCCCAAGGCTTTACGCCAATTTCACTCAGCGCACTACACCCATTTAATGAAAATAGACTTGCAAGCAAAGCCCCGAAGGCAAGGTTTCTTTTCCAGTTCATAGTGAGTCAATTTCCTTGAATTTTTTGTTGGATAAGTTGCTGGATACTTTCAGCGTCTTTCTTTAAGAACCCCTGATGCTGCCAAACAATTTGTCCTTCCGGATTAATCAAATAAGACGTCGGCATGGCTTGGACTTGCAGAGCGCTTGGCAAGGTGCCTTGAGCATCAAAAAGAATTGGGAAACTAGCGGGAGTGGTTTGCAAAAAAATGTCGGCATCTTGCCGGTTTTCATCGACATTAACGGCAACCACAGTAAAATTTTTTGATTGCATTTGTTGATGCAACTGATTCATAAAAGGAAAAGAAGCTTGGCAAGGCGCACACCAAGAAGCCCAAAAATCCAAGTAAATCCACCGGCCGGTATAGTTTTGTAATTCTGGAGAAAGTTTATGCAGTGTTAAGGTTTCAGCATAAGCAAAAGAATTTGGACTCACCCAAATCAGACTGCTGAAAATGACAAGCATTTGAATCAATTTGGTGAGCGTTGAATACATACAAATCCTCATGAATCTCATTGATTGAGTGTTTGAGTAATGTAGCGCCCTAATTAAAAACCGCTATTGGGCATTCGTCGAAAAAACCTGGAAAAATGTCCACCGAACATCTGTACCATATCATTAAGTTACTATTTAACACAAAATAAGTATTCTTCGCATACATTCAAAATCGAATGATGTCTTTATTCGTCTAAAAGAGGACAAGAAAAAAGAGGTGAAACGACTCTTAAGACGGTAGTTGTCTTCAAACCGTTTTGTTTGATGAGAAAGCACTCAAGAAAATTATCTTCGAGTAATAAAACGCCACAACCAAATTACTGCCAATAACTTAATGATGGAAGGAACCAAAGCATACATCAACGTTAAAGGCTCTGTAGATGCTCCACTTGCAACACCAGGTTGATAACCCAAAAACCCCAACACAGGCAAACTGATACCGGTGGCGAGTGCTAACGATGATTTTGTGAAAAAGTTCATGAGGGAAAAGGCTCTGCTCGACAGATGCTGAGTATTGGATTGATGAATATTATCTGCCAGAATCGCTGGCGGCAACGCCAAGTCTGCGCCGAGAGCCAAACCAGACAAAACACAAATAATGGCAAAAGGCACTACATCCCCCTCTTTTAAAGTAAACGCCCAACCAAACACCAAAACGGCAAGCAACATACTCCAAAACCAGACGACTGTTTTCCCATGCACTTTCGACAATCTTTGCCAAAGCGGCATTCCCAACACTCCGCTCATAAAATAAAGTAGTAAAAAGAGACCTATCCATTGTTCAGCCTGCAGATGATCTTTAATAAAGAATAGCACCAAGACACCTGGAATCGCCGCTGCAACATTATTAATCAGATAAATCCCAAAGAAGCTTTTTGCCCAAGAAGTGTTTATGGATTGCCAACTAGAGGGTAAGTTATTCGTATTGCTTACCGGAGAAAGCTTTACTTTGCGAAACCAAAGCCAAAAACTCAAAAAACCCAATGCGAGTAAGGGCAAAAAGATTAGAGTTAACAGGTGAAATCCACCGGCCGGTGAATAATTTTGACTCAGCCAAGTCGGTAATGCGGCAGCAACGATCAATCCTAAAAGTCCAATACCTTCACGCCAACCTGTAATTCTTGTTCGTTCGGCAGGCGAACACTGCCAAAGCCCACCCAAAGATTGGAAATTTATGCTCATTACACTAAAACCTGTTGTGCTTAAAAACACAGCCAGACTGAAATAAAGCATAGGAGCACTTTCAGAAGGGTGAAACAGTAGCCAAAATCCAGCAGCTAATAACCCAGCACCCAAAAGCACAATCGCCAATCTATTTTCAGAATAACGATCACTGAGTGAGCCAATCCAAGGGTCTTGAATGGCATCAATTAAGCGCAATACCAGTAACGCTGTTCCCAAATTGACCAATGATAGCTGAAGTTCTGAAGCATAAAATTCAGGCGCATGCATATACAAAGGCAGACCGACAAAAGCTAAGGGAAAAGCCAATAAACCATATTGAATCAAATGCTTTGATCTTAGTACGTTCGTATCTTGCATGGGTATATCACCAGTCAAAGAAGAATTGGCAACGACTGAACAGTGAAGGCACCATAACTCCGCATTTAAGATTGTCCCAAAAGTTGTAAGCGCAGCTGGGGAGCCGAAGTATTTTCATCGAGCCAAATCCCAAAAAACCAACGGCTAAACTCAGGATCTTCAATCCTACCAATCGCCTCTCCATCTTTAAAAAAGGCCGTCGAACCTGAGGCCTGTCGAACCCCGGTCAAAGACTCCCCTTCTACCACATCTGGAAATATCTCTAGCATGACTTCCAACCAACTTTTCAGCTTTTGTTCATCTTGAAAACCTAACCCTCGGATTTCCTCTACTGAACGCTGTGCAATCGCTTTGCCTTCAAAATTTCTTAAATAGGTTAAGGTTAATGAATACTCTTGGTTGCTCTGCCAAGGACGACTTTCGGCGAATAGTTCCGCTTGATAAACCTCCCAAAACAGTACGGTGTAAACCCCCTTGCCAACCAAAACCTGATTGGCTGGAACAGCAGACGAACTCCATGAAACCGGAATCAAGGCTAACCAAACCAATCCAACCTTTAGAATTTTCTGAAAAAGATTCACAATTTCCTCCAATTTACCGGCCGATTCTATTTAGTCGACTATTTAATTTAAAGGAAATTCGTCTAACCAAAACCAGAGTTTGATTTTCAAACGGTAACTGACAGGATTGCTTCAGAGTTAGTGTCGAAAGGATGAATCACACCTATCAAATCCACAATATGGCTTTAAGAAAAACTGGTACGAATCTTGTTATAGAGTTTTGTTAATTAGCATCAATAAATTATCTGATAACATAGCCACATGCTGTTTTTCGTATAAAAATGTAAAAATTGCTAAGATAAAAACAATTTCAGGTGTGACCGGGGACAAGCTCATGCGTAATAATCAACCAGTTTCCAACAATGAATACTTGTTAAGTGATGGACTCGTCTTGGTCTCTAAAACCGACCTTCAAGGAACCATCATCTATGCAAATGAAGATTTCATTGAAGCCAGTGGATATAGTTATGACGAAATAATCGGTCAACCCCATAACATCTTGCGCCACCCTGATGTCCCTGAAGCAGTATTTGCCGACCTTTGGGCAACCATTCAAAAAGGACGACCATGGCGACAAGTGGTCAAAAATCGACGCAAAAACGGAGATCATTACTGGGTAATCGCAAATACCTCTCCGATTTATGAAAATGGCAAAATCATTGGTTATTTGAGTGTTCGAAAAGCGGCTTCTGATGAACAAAAGGTAGCCGCCGCAGAAGCTTACAAAGCCATTTCCGAAGAAAAACTTTCTCTTACACACGGTCAAGTCGATAGCTTATGGCGTCGACTAAATCCTTTTGCACACTGGAACCCTTTAGTCACAGTCATCCCAGCGACCTTAGTTGCTATTCTTGCCGGTTTTTCGGTTTTTATATGGGAAGAAATCCCATCATGGTTAAATGCAATCACCGTATTCTTAACCGTCCTATCCACCATTCACATTTTGTATTACCTGCATCGTATTCAAGATGCAATTGGCGCTATCCGCAGTATTCGTGACGGCAATTTTTTCAGCTTTATTGATATTCACGGTGAAAACACTTCTGGTGTCATCAATCGCCAAGTACAAAACCTGCAAACGCGCCTAGGTGCCCAAATGAATGAGATTGGCATCAACCTCAAAAGTGCTCAACGTCTATCCGCAGGCCTTGATAACCAACAATCCATGATGATGCTTGCCGACCAAAACGGTACGATTACCTACATGAACCAATCTCTAAAAGATTTCTTACTGCCTTTAGAAGAAAACATTCGCCAAGAAGTGCCAGATTTCCAAACTGAAAGCCTAATCAATAAGTCTACCGGCTGCTTGTTTAAACATGACTTGAACCTACTCAATGAAATTCTCACACTTACAGCTCCCAAAAATTTTGAGTTTGAATTTTTTGGCGCCAATGTCGGCCTAACCGTCAGTCCAATTAATATTGATAATCAAAAGCTTGGAACCGCGTTGGAATGGGAAGATATTTACCAAAAACAACATGTTCAAGAAGGTTTTAAAAACATTGTCGCCGATGCTCGCACCGGCCGGTTACATTCTCGAATGAACCCTGAAGGTTTGGATGGCTTTTTCTTAGAGATGGCGGAAGGCATTAATCTATTGATGGACAACCTGCAAGCCACGATGAAAGACATCAGCATCATGATTAATGGCCTCTCTGAAAAAGATTTAAGCATGCAGCCAAAGTTTACGCATTCAGGTCAATTTGACTGGACAGTCAAAAACCTCGTTGATGGCTTTGAATCACTCAGAGCCTCATTTTGTGGTGCATCGGATTTGGCACAAGAAGTCTACCAATCAGCAGAAAGTGTCTCTGCGAGTAATGAAGAACTGTCCGAATCGATTCGTAATCAAGTGAAGGAACTTCAATTAACCACTCAAGCCATGAATGCAATTACTGAGAAAGTTGAAGGTACCTCTCAAGAAGCACATCAAGCAAATGAATTGGCCATAAACACTCAAAAACAGATTGAAACCGGCAATCAGAATATGGCTCAAGCCGTTCAAGCGATGAATGAAATTGAAAAAGTTAGTGAAGAAATTACCGGCATTGTCAGCCTCATTGACAGCATCGCCTTCCAAACTAACCTGTTAGCATTGAATGCTGCGGTTGAAGCCGCTCGTGCGGGCGAACATGGTAGAGGCTTTGCAGTGGTAGCTGGCGAGGTTCGAAGTCTTGCCCAACGCTCAGCCGATGCCGCTCGAGAAATCAAATCTTTGATAGATCAAACGGCTGAAAAAATCTCATCCGGAACCGAAAAAGTTGTCCGAACCAGTGAAAACCTGTCTGAAATCATTCAGCACGTTCAGGAAATGGCGACACGCATCTCGACAATTTCCAATAATTCGCATGAACAATCCCAAGAAATTATCCAAATTAGTCGTTCTATTCAAGAAATTGACCAGTCGGCCGAAACCAGTGCCGCTCTGGTGATGGAAAATAGTTCATTGTCCAACTACTTACAAGAAGTGGCTGACACAATGGATGATTTGGTGTCATCGTTTGAATTAGGCGATTGTGATCAACTGGTTTCTACTGGTAAGGCTGATCCTAAGAAACCTCGCGTTCTAGTTGTGGATGACAATCTCTCTAACCAAAAAGTCGCAGAGATGGTCTTGAAAAAATTTGGATACCGCGTTCTGAATGCCTCTGACGGCCAAAGTGCGGTTAATAAGGTTTCTCAATACAAACCGGATGCCATCTTAATGGATATTGAAATGCCAAGAATGAATGGTATCGAAGCCACCAAACGTATTTTATCTAATGGAAATCGTACACCAATTTTCGCCTACACTGGCCATAAAGATTCTGATGTTCAAGAGTGTCTAGATATTGGTATGCTTGGCATTCTACATAAACCTCTCAAACCGATGGAACTCAAGCAACTTCTTGAAAAAGCAGGCATTAAAGGGTACATGAGTGAAACTGAAATCTTAGCCGCTAAACGAAATAAAATCCTCAAAAATTCTGCACTTGCCCAGCGCTTTGATGAAATGATTAATGCACACTTGGCATGGAAAAAACGGATTCGTCAATTTATCAGTGGCGCTGAAATTGGCGTGACACAAGAAAATGCGGTTGATCATACCGCATGTGTTCTCGGTAAATGGCTCTACTCAGAAGGTCAAAACATGATAGATTCAAGCATTATGCAAACGCTTGAACCTGCACATGCAAAAATGCATAGTACGATTGGCGTCATCATGGATGCGTTTGAGCAAGACGATTATGACACACTTGAATCTAGCGTTAAGGATCTGGATGAATACAGCGATAAAGTTGTGAAGTTATTGAATCAACTCATTTTGCAACAAGGCTAAGCTGAACTCGCTCAGACCTCCTCTGAGCTGTTTCTTCCTAGAGTCAGTGCAGGGGCTAGCTAAACTAAATAGCCCCACTCTTTCCACCGGCCGGTAAACTTTACTCACAACTTCAACAAGTCTAATTTTACATTTCGAAGCGCTTTATAAAGTTGCTTGGGCACAACAGGCTTCGTGACATAATCCTGCATACCCAATGTCAAACAACGCTCAACCTCATCCCCAAATGCATGAGCAGTCATGGCAATAATTGGCAATTGATCATACTGTATTTGCTTTCGAATTTTCTTGGTTGCCTCATCTCCACTCATCACCGGCATCTGAATATCCATAAGCACGACATCGAAAAAGTCATCTGGTTTGGACTGCAATACATCCAACGCCTCTTGACCATTCTCCGCCAAGAAGACCTCCGCACCTTTGGTGGTTAACAGCTCTGTCGTAATCTCTTGGTTAATAATATTGTCTTCTACCACCAATAATCGCCAGTTGATAAACTCCTTAGAATCCCCTTCCAAGGTTTGAAGTTGCTCCATTGGCAGGCTAACCGGCTTACCAATCGGCAATTCAATCTCAAACCAGAAGGTACTTCCCTGACCAACTTCACTCTCTAATTGAATTCCCCCCCCCATTAACCCAACAAAACGCTGTGAAATTGTTAAACCTAAACCCGTTCCACCAAATTTCCGTGTTGTCGACTGATCGGCCTGAATAAACTCTTCAAATAAATTTTCTTGAATATCTTTAGTGATGCCAATCCCCGTGTCTTTGACCTCGAAACGTAAGACGCATTTTTGGTGTTCTACAACTTCCGCTACGTTGGAAACTTTTAGCTCTACAGACCCTTTTTCAGTAAACTTAATGGCATTTGAGAGCAGGTTCGTCAAAACTTGATTAAGCCGCAATTCATCTCCAAGAAATTCTCGATTATCAGGAATTACGTCATAACTTAACGACAAATCAATAGGTTTAACAACCGTTACTTTTAAAGTTTCAATTAAGTTCCGTACCATTTCTTCTAAATTGAAACTAATCGATTCCAATGCCAATTTACCTGATTCAATTTTCGAGAAATCGAGAATATCATTGATAATACCGAGCAAAGAATGACTGGCACGATCAATCTTTTCAACCTTATCTTTTTGTGTTGAGGTTAATTCTGTTTTCAATAACAGGTGTGTTAAGCCAATAACAGCATTCATTGGTGTGCGGATTTCATGACTCATATTCGCTAAAAAACTCGACTTGGCTTGCGCCGCAATTTCGGCATCTTTTTGAGCTTCTTCAGCTTGGTCTTTCCGTTCTTCCAGCTGCTCAATCAATTCATTCTGAAGTGCATGAAAATGCGCATTTGAAAGCAAAATATTACAAGTTGATTCCAAAGGTTTTAAAAAACTTTCCAATTCTTGGCTAAAAGGTTCAATACCGGCAAACCCAACCAACCCAAAAACTTCTTGATTTTCACTCAATGGCAAGATGATTTGATGCTCATATGGTAATGGACAAAGAAGTTCATCAAATATAGCTTTTACATAAGGATAATCTCGAGCATGACGAGGAGTGGTAAACAATTCATGTAAGTTAGGGCGGCTGCCTTTAAAAAGCTTTTGATTCCGAGTTTTATTCAGCAAGCTATCTGCAGACGCTTTATCTTTCTGGTGAACCAATCCTTCCAACGCCATATAAGTTTCTTTATCTTCATCCTCATACACTCGGGCAAAAAAACCAAATTCCGCATTCACCAAATCGGTTAAGCTCTCAGTCAATCTCTGCAAATTCTGCGACACTTCAGTCGGATGCGTCACACTGTATTCACTCACGCCTTTAAGCGTATCCAAAAACTGGTTATGCTCAGACACCGAACGGCGAGCACGTTTTTGCTCGGTCAAATCGGTGATCAACAAAATAAATTGTTTTTTTGTCCCCACTTGTAACTCAGAAATTCTCATCTCAATTGGAACAGTACTCGCGTCTTTTCGTAGACCTTCAATCTCACGTATTTCAGAGAGTTGATGCGGCGTATCACCTTGCAAGTAAGGTTTCAAAGATTCCTCAATTTCCCGTCGATCAATCACAGGAATCAAGGTTAAAATCGACTGGTGCTCCAACTCCTCAGCAACATACCCAAAAATTTTCTCCGCCTGCCGATTTACCCTGAAAATCCTTCCTTTTCTATCCAATTGGATAATCCCGATAACCGCATCATTCAAAATGGCTTCATTCTGAGCCAACGGCAACAGAGCGGCGTTTCGAATGACAAAAATAACGAAAACTAAGAGAATCAATATCACAAAAGCAATCATCAATTCTGCGATAAAAAGAATCGAGTTCTGGTCATAGACCTGTTTAGATTGCGACTGTATTCTGTCAAATACAGTATTACGAAGCTCATTGGCCATTCGGCTCAGTTGATTTAAAGTCGTTATAGAAACCGGCTTAAGCCAATCTTGACGATCAAATTGCAAAGGCACTACTATCTGCTGACTCAGCTCTTGATAAAGAGACGAAAACTCTAAAAGTTGCTTCCAAAAGACGGGAATCTTTTCAATTAATTTGGTATCGGAGTTAAGATAAATTGAACTTTCACCAAGTACCAGAGAAAGGTCCAAAATCATTTTCCGCAATGGTTCGGTTGGCTCTTTTTGATAGAGCTCAATATAAGTAAGAAGACGGTGAAATTGGCTGGTCCAGCGCGTTATTTGCTGACTTAAATCTTTTAAGCGTCCTAAATGAGAGTTGAAGGCATAAGATTCCTGATGCTTTTGCAGATCATTTTGCATCATCACCTGTAAATTATTTTGGCTAATCCCCCATTGCTGAATGTCATATCGACATTTAGGAAATGCTTGCATGCAGCGCTCAAAATCCTGCCTTTGCTGCTGTAGATCACGATACAGTTCTTGATAGATTTGCTGATTAGGAATCAACCCCATCAAGTTCATAAACGCTTTATCTGCCTGTAAAATTTGCAAACGCCTTACGTTTTCAGTCTCTTTTGAGACAACATGATTGAAACGCATGGTGGCAAAAATTTCCTGGTCAATTGAATCCAAAAGATCTAAATACGCATCTGTTTTCTCATTTTGGACAAACCATCGTTTCTGCTCAACTAAATCTTCAGCATCTGAATAAACAATCCAGCCAAATAACAGAACCAAGAAAAGAAGCAATGCACTTGATAGAATATTAACTAGCTTATAAACATCCATCATCATTCTCTTCTTAATTTGCATAAAACTTCACCGGCCGGTCAAAATTCTCAGCACACCGGCTAGAGATCCTTTGTTGAACTTCCGGCAGAATGACTCTTAAGTTGCTCATCCACTTCTTCAAGTAGACTTTGCGCTTCCATAAAATCAAATTCATCCAGTGCCCGTTGAATTTTATTGAACGTAATTCGTGATAAATATTTTGTAAAAAGCGGTTTATTGTCTTTCCAAACATCCATTGTCTTACCATCAAACTCTGTCAATAACGTCATTAGCTGCTGATAAATTTCAGGCCATTCTGTGGAGTCCAAAATTTCAGTCGTAACCTCTTGCACATTCACATCCCCAGCTTGCTGACAGGCGACTTGTAAAGTTTGCCAAATCTGTTGGTGAAGGTTAACAAAACGTTTGAAAACAAAGTCTGTTGGAGTCGAACCTCTTTCCAGCGCTTTTTCTATTTCCAGCAGCTCTGTTTCCAATTCATAGAACCCCATTGTTCCTGAAAGCCCCTTGAAGGTATGAACATAACGCATCGCTTTTTCATTTTCATCGGTAGAGCCAATCAGTGGCAGCATCTCATCTACGGCATTCTGGTATGTTTCAAAAAATTCACACACCAATTTTTTAAATAATTCTTCATTTCCTGCTAGACGTTCAATCGCTCGATCAATGTGTGCCCCTGAAATTTCACCTAAAACTGTCTTCCAGTCATTCACAGGGCCAGAGGCTTTTGGAAAAATAGTTTTTGGCTTTGTTTCGGTGCGATTCTGGCGACACATTTCGTTGACCTCAATAAAACTTGAAACCGCAAACAACTCTGACAACTTCTGGTAAAGGTTTTCCGGCAAAATAGGTTTGGAAATATGACCATTCATACCGGCTTGCTGACACCGTTCAATTTCTTCTGTAAATGCATGCGCGGTCATGGCAATGATTGGCAACTTCTCAGCTCTATAGCCTTTTTCTTCTCGAAGCACCCTCGTCGCTTCCACACCGCCCATAATTGGCATTTGAAGGTCCATTAAAACCAAGTCAATTGAAGTTTCTGCCTGCTCGATCTGATAAATAGCCTGTTCACCATTCTCAGCAACAATCAATTTTGCATTCGTTGGTTTCAGCAACTCCATTGCAACTTGTTGATTAAGATAATTGTCTTCCACAATTAAAAGCGTTCGTCCTTGCAAGTTTGGAATTTTCAAAGACGGGTTACTGGCCAAGCGATCAATACCCTCTCCTCCTAATAATGCAACAATATGCTGCGGCAAAATCGGCTTGGATAAAAAACGGTCGATTCGATATTGCCCTGCCAACTGCTGAAGTCGACTCCAATCGTAAAAGGACATGAGGACAACTTTCTGAGCAAGCTTTGGATACTCTTTAGAGAGATATTCATAAAGCTCAATTCCATCCTCATCCGGCATCACTAAATCGATAAATACCCAGTCAATCTCTTGCGGATTTAAGGAATGAATTTGATACTTGAACAATTGAGCACTGCGAAAAGTCTGAGAAACAATGCCAAATTCTGATAATACTCCCGAAATCTGCGACACTGCCAAATCATTATCGTCAATCACAATTGCATTCATAGATGCTTCAGGACAGTGAGCTTGGGCTTCCGACAAATCAACTTTAAAGGGCAGACTTAGAGTAAATTCAGACCCCTGACCATAAACACTGTTCACACCTATGTCGCCACCCATTTCTTGAGCCAATCCTTGAGAAATCGATAAACCCAGACCCGATCCGCTATGCTGACGAGTTGTCGAAGCATCTACCTGAGAAAAAGCCTGAAATAGCTTTGCTTGCTGTGCTTTTGTCAAACCAATTCCAGTATCTTGGACATGAAAATCAATCCACCAAACACCCTCGGCCTGTGCCGTAGCTTGTACATTCAACGCAACATAACCGGCTTCTGTAAACTTCACCGCATTCCCAAGTAAATTAATCAATATTTGACTAACACGAACAGGATCTCCATAAATCAGAGGCTGTTGACAGTTGCGTAACTGTTTCGGCAGCTCAACAATCACTTCAAGATTTTTGCTTTGTGCTAAACCGCTGACTGAAACTAAACTGTTCTCAATTAACTCTTCAATCGACAAAGGTAAGTTTTCTAACTCAATCTTTCCAGACTCTACTTTTGAAAAGTCTAAAATGTCGTTGATAATATTCAGGAGACTGTTGGCTGATCGGTGAATCTTTTCAACATAATCGTATTGCTTAGGGTTTAAATCTGAATTCAACGCCAGATATGCCATTCCCAAAATAGCATTCATTGGCGTACGAATTTCATGGCTCATATTGGCGAGAAAATTCGATTTCATCTCAGTGGCTGCTTCGGCCTGTTGTCGGGCTGCCTCTAAATTCACTAAAAGTTTTTGCTGCTCATCTTGCTGACGTAAACCAGCAATCATAACCCCACAAGTGGCATGAAACGGTTCTAGGAATTGTGCTAAAGCTTCGCTATAGCCCTCTTCTCGGTTGGCAATACCATAAACCCCCACCAATTCTGATCCTTGAAAAATCGGCACTCCCATGTATTTATTCAAATCTGGATGGCCTGGAGGCGTGTGTCCTCCTCTGGGGTCATTGTTCACATCATTACTAATGACCAAGCGTTCGGTGTACATAGCTCGACCAATTAATGTTTGATCGCTGCACAACATCATGTCTTGATTTTTAAGTTTGGCAAACAGTTCTCTGGATTGATCATTCCAAGAGATATTCGTCAAAGCATGCAGCTTTAAACAGCGAGTTCCATCTTTATGGTGCAGAACTTCTCCGATAAAGCCATACTCACTATCCGTAATATCTAATAGAGCTCCGAGTAAGTCATCCCAGACATTCTCAGCATTCTCTTCAACTACAAATTTTGCAGTAGCATCTCGCACTGCGGCCAGCAATTTATTTTGTAGTTCAGTTTCTCTTTTCGCCTGTTCTAAATCGGATAAGTCAGAAACCACGCCAATAAAATTAATCTCCCCACCATTTTGCACGCGGCTAATCGCCAAATGCATCGGAAATTCCTGCTCATCAGATCGCAGACCTGTTACTTCCCTACCAGTACCTATAATTCGGTTGATTCCTGTCTCAATTTGAGACTGTATATAGCTGTCATGATGTTGCGCATAAGATTCTGGCATCAGCTTGTTTACATTAAATCCGATTAGATCCGATTCACTGTATTTAAAAATTTCGCTGGCTTTTTTATTAATACGGGTAATGATTCCAAACCGATTTATCTGAATAATTCCTGATGCAGCATTATCCAAAATCGCCTGGTTTTCTTGCAATGGCAATACAATCTGATTGCGGATTCTTCGAAAGGCTAACACGACAACCACCCAAAAAACCAAAACGATTACCATAATTAAGACAAAACTGATTTGAGCGTTTTGAAAATAAGAGCGATAACGCGCCTCAACTAATGCATAACTTTCGTTCAACAGGTTATTGTTTGCTTCCAATAAAGGGAGTGCCACGGAAGAACGAAACGGGTATTCACTGAAAGCCGGAGTTTGTAATTGTAAAATTGGCTGAATGTATCGCTCATCAAGCTCTTCAAAAGAAATCAACATATCGAATACTTGTTGACGAAACTCAATTGGAAATGAGGTTTCAAACTCGGTTAAAGACTGCTCTAAAACCTGTTTTTTCGCTTGAGTTTTGAAATAGGATTCATACAACAGAGGGATGATATCGGCATTACTGGTCTCTTGAAACGCACGAACCGTAATCAGCGTTTTATGCATAAAATAACGCCAACGATATAATCGATCTAAAAACATCAGCGGACCATAAACTTCGGGGTCAACAACAGGAAGTTGTACAACAATACTTTCTAACCGGCTGGTTAAATCATTATGAATCCAGTCCTGAATCTGCCTTAATTGGCGGATTTCACGCAAGCAACCAGTCTGATCTAAACAGTGTGTTTGCGCATCTCTCAAAATAACAAACTGGTCTAAATTTCGTTCTAAATTTGCTAAAGTTTCAACAGTGTCTTGGCTGCGAAAGGCCTTAAAAAAAGATTCTATCGAACGGTTTGTCAGCTCTTCTAACTGTATAACCTCTTGGTATTGAACAGGGTTTTTAGAAAAATGCAGAGCAACTCTGCGTGCCGTTTCATCAGACAGACGTTGATTCAATTCGATTAGATATGGTGTTTTCGAAAGTGCATTGACAAACTTCGCTTCCGTATAAAGCTTGCTTCCCAAATTAAAAAAGACAACTGCAGAAATCAGAAAGATGAGTAACAAAATCAACCAAAAATCACGTTTCATCATGAAGCTATTTTCACCACGAATCTTTTTCATCAGCTATCCTTAGCGCTAAATACTATCTTTAAATTTTTCACTCAGCGCTTCAATGTTTTTCTCAATTTTCATAAATGAGTCAACAAGCAATGGGTCAAAATGACTGCCTTTACCTTCGCTGATAATGGCTAAAGATTTTTCATGAGTAAATGATTTTTTATAGGTACGCTCAGACCTCAGAGCATCATAGACATCAACCAGTGCCATTAATCGAGCAGGTAGGGGAATCGCATCACCTGATAGATTCTCTGGATAGCCCTGACCATTCCATTTCTCATGGTGACTTAAAGCGATTTGCTGCGCAACGGATAAGAATTCACCGTAATGTCCCATTTGGTCGGCTGCACGTCGCAAAATGTCGTACCCTTTTTGGGTATGTTGTTTCATAATTTCAAATTCTTCTTCAGTCAACTTTCCAGGCTTGAGTAAAATTTCATCTGGTGTTGTGATTTTGCCAACATCATGCAGTGGTGCGCATTTGGAAATAATCGCAATTTGGTTTTCCGTAATGCCTAATTCTGGATAATCTTTTGAAGCCTGTTTAGCGAGAGCCTGTATGTAGAGTTGCGTGCGTTTGATGTGATACCCAGTCTCTTCATCACGAAACTCAGCTAAAGAGACCATTACCGATAAGGTTGCCTCTTGCAATTGAACGGCGTCTAACAACGTTTGCTCAAGTTTGAATTCCAAAGCGGAGTTTTCCGAGCGTAAAAAAGCTTGATAATCTTCCAAATGAAGCTGAGTTGAAATGCGAGATAGCAGAACTTCGGGGTTAATAGGCTTAGTAATAAAATCATTGCCACCTACACCTAATGCCATCTTTTCATCTTCAGGAGTGTTTTTTGCCGTAATAAAAATAATAGGTAAAAATTCTGTATGAGGTTGGCTGCGAAGAATCCGACAAACCTCAAACCCATCCATACCGGGCATCATCACATCAAGCAAAACCATGTGGATGTCTTTCGCTTGCTCAGAGGTTTGTAACAACTGTAATGCTTTCTCTCCACTATTAACTAATTTCACTCGGTAGCGTTCTTTAAGACATTCATTGAGCAACATCAAATTCGCGGGCGTGTCATCGACACATAAGATAGTTTTCTTGAATTTGGAATGTGATTCGCTCATAACAATTAAACCTACCGATTTTAGAGGAATAAGTAATAGTGCCCAAGTGTATCTTGTCTAACAAGGGTGGTAAAGAATTTTACTCATTTCGAAAGAATTAACCGGCCGGTAGGGACATTGAACTTATCTTCTCTAATTAAAAACATTAATGATTAGACTTTCTAAAAATGCCTATTTGATTGAGCAGTTTGTATCCCAATTAGTTGAAAACCATAAACACCTACTTTGATCAACTAAACGATAACTTTTTATGCCCAGTACGATCCGAATATTCAAAACATTCAACAGCTCACGGAAACCACTAAGTATCGTTTTTCTTTGATCCCAAATGAGACCTACGTCACAGCGTTGCAAAGGATGCATGTCCTGAATTCTCACTGTCAGAGCTTTTTTGTTTTTGTCGAAAAAACTATAATTCTCAGAAATTTTTAGTGCTAAAGGGATAACCAATGTGTGGAGGAGTGGAATATCAATGGAATGATCAGGCAATGCGTATCTATTTCCCGACCCCCAATGCACAGTTACCAGTCATTCGAAAAGATGGTCAATTAGAACTCGTGACCTGGGGTCGACGTACTGAGGAAAACACCCCAGAAGCAGAGGGCTTTCCCGTCAATGGCTGGGTTCGGTATGAAAGCTACCTAAACCCTCAATCTTCTTGGCGCAACTTTCGTCATAAAGAGGTAAAAATTGCCGTTCCACATTTTATGGAAAAAGATCAAAATGGGAAGTCCCACTGGTTTAGTTTGCAGTCCAATGAGTATATTCGCGGGCTATTACTCATTATAGAGAATCGCTGGCGAGTCTATGTTATGACATCGGAACCGCCAGAAGAGTCTACACCTTACCTTCAAGAACAAAGCTTTCATGATGACTTATTCGGAGCGATTCCTACCCGGCCGGTTGAAATCCATCATCGCTGGCCAATGACTGGAAAACTCTAAGAACTGGTATCAAGCTTAGCCTTCTCAGCTTTTAACGGCGGGATACCATACATCTAAATTAAAATTTTTGACCGCCATGTCGAATAGCGTATGAATCGAAGTCGCCTGTTTTGCAAAGGCCTCTGTCACTTCGGCTGGCATCACAAAACCTTGCACATCAAATTGTTCCATCATTGACCAATCTAAGGCCCAAGGGGTTTCTAATTCGCAAATCAACACCAACCCCATTTGATTGAATGTATTTAATTTATCAAGGCCTTGATTTGTGAGAACCTCCCATTCACTTTGCGATAGCATTACCGCCATATTTTCAGATGGATTTGACAAGATACTTGCCGAAAACTCTTCTGAATTCAACAAATCTGCATTCAAGCGCAACACCACTTGATCTTCTTTACCGGCCGGTAATTGATCTAAATAAAATTGTGCGCTGTCCCATAACCATTGGCCGACTGCACGCTTGGGAATACAGTCAGTTTCCAGCAATGCCTTCAAAGCATCTTTTTCAACCGAATGATCTGCTCTCACCTCAAGCAGCGACGAAGTTTGATTTTCCCAAACCTGAGAAGTCACCTTAAATCCAGTCAAATCCATATCTTCAGGTAAATGGTCTTCTTCTTTCACCTTATTAGGTAGCTGTTGATAGAAAAACGCCTGTTTTTTTCCTAAAGCTTTTGAGTGATACAGCGCCTGATCGGCATAATTAATCAAATCGTTCGCAAATTTAGCGTCATCTGGATAAAGCGCAATACCAATACTGGTCGAAATTCGAATATCCTGATTATCAATCCAGTAAGCACGACTCACCTCAGAAATAATTCGATTGCAGACCACTTTTAAATTTTCAATATGCGTTTCTGGAACAATAATGCAAAACTCATCACCTCCTAGACGGCTGATAAAGTCTTCTTCGCGAACAGCAGACTGCAAACGCGCACTCACCAATTGCAATAGCTCGTCACCCACTTGATGCGAGCAGGTATCATTAACGGCTTTAAATCCATCTAAATCCAAGAACAGTAACGCAAATTCTTCTTGCTTGGAATCCAAAATCGTTTCATGAAGTTTATGCTGAAAATGTGCTCGGTTTGGCAAATGCGTTAAAGCATCAAAATGCGCTTGACGATAATGCGACTGTGATCGCTGTTGTACAACATGATTAATATAGCTTTGAGTATCATGACTGAATGCTGAAATAGCAAGTTCTTCGGACCGAACCTCATCAGACTGGCGACGTTTAAAACTTAAATCCGCCGAACTTTTCTGCAAGCGTTCTTCATTCAGACAGTTTTTAACATTCATCGCATCAGGACATAACTCAATCAGACGATTAAGGTTGTAAAGATTACCTGTCACTGGTGGAGCAACTTGAATCACATCTGGAAAATCTAACACTTCTAATGCTGACATAACTTTCCCTCTTGGGGTCTGACTACAAAGAAGATTCGTTTTCATTCTTTGCAGTTTTTCTAATCTTTGTCGATTCAGCAACGCGACTTCTTATTTCTTAAGCCTTATAATATTGGGCTTATTTTCCACTTCTGGGAAAGTTTGGCTTGATTTGCGTTCTCGCCAGATCAACACTATAGAAACTACCAAGCAAAGGAGATGCCATGTCGAGCATTGGTACACCATTTTCCCCTACCGCAACCCGTGTTTTATTGTGTGGCTCAGGCGAGCTGGGAAAAGAGGTTGTTATTGAACTACAACGTCTTGGCGTCGAAGTCATCGCAGTTGATGCCTACGAAAACGCGCCAGCCATGCAAGTTGCGGATCGCTCACATGTCGTTTCCATGCTAGATGGAGACGCACTTCGTGCAGTGATTGAGAAGGAACAACCACATTATATTGTTCCAGAAGTCGAAGCCATTGCCACTGATACGCTTGCTGCATTGGAATCAGAAGGCTTTACTGTCATCCCAACCGCACGCGCCACGCAATTAACAATGAACCGCGAAGGGATTCGACGCCTAGCCGCAGAAGAGCTTGACTTACCGACATCTAGCTACGAGTTCGCAGACAATTTAGAAGATTTCACCTCAGCCATCGAACGAATCGGTATGCCGTGCGTTGTTAAGCCAATTATGAGCTCCTCCGGTAAAGGCCAAAGCATTGTTAAATCGAGAGATGACATTGAAAACTCTTGGAATTATGCTCAAGAAGGCGGCCGAGCAGGAAAAGGCCGAGTCATTATTGAAGGCTTTGTCGATTTTGACTATGAAATCACCTTACTCACCGTTCGACATAAAGATGGCATTAGCTTCTGTGCGCCAATTGGACACTATCAAGAAGACGGTGATTATCGAAAATCATGGCAACCTCATCCAATGAGTGACATTGCACTTAAAACTGCGCAGGATACAGCGGTAAAAATTACCGATGCGCTTTGTGGAGAAACCGGTAGAGGTTTATTCGGCGTAGAGCTATTTGTCAAAGGTGATCATGTCTATTTCAGCGAAGTCTCACCTCGTCCTCATGACACAGGATTGGTAACGTTAATCTCGCAAGATTTATCAGAATTTGCATTACATGTGCGGGCAATTTTAGGCTTAAGCATCCCTAATATCACTCAACATGGCCCAAGTGCATCAAGTGTCATTTTACCGACAGGCACCTCAAACCAGGTGAATTTCGGTAATTTAGACCAGGCACTCAGCGAACCGGACACTCAAATCCGCCTATTTGGCAAACCGAGCATTAGTGGCCGTCGCCGCATGGGCGTTGCGCTTGCTCGCGGCAGTTCTATTGATGACGCCATTGAAAAGGCTCAGAGAGCTTCGCGTGCTGTTAAAGTAGAACTGTAAACGTCCTTTAGGATAAAACATACCGGCCGGTAATTAGCCTGAAATAGAGGCTTATAACTCAAATAATAGAGCACCACCTTTGCCGGTCTTGCCGCCTTTAAATCCCTACAAAAATTATGGGCGGCAAGAAATTGCCGCATAAGATATCGGCACACATTCTAAAACCTTTAGTTTTTCCATAAATTCCAGTTTCTTTTACACCGACCTCCACTTAAACCGCCTACAAATCACTTGCTCTTAGAAGATTCGCGCAAGCTCCAATCCAATCAACTAACTCAATTTGGCACACTTGGTGCTGTACGACAGTTAATACAGAACTTTAGCTGTTTTCTTCAGACTGAAGTCACTAGTAACCTTCTTAAGTTTGCATCAGTGAAAACACTCTCAATTTAGAGTGATTCATTCTTGCCAAGAGGGCCGCTAAACACACAAGGGAATTCGAGAGCGTTATCCACACAAGAAATCATTAAGTCATTTCGTTCTCACGATAATTCACAAGGGATATAAGGAGTCAACTATGACACTGAATAATACTACGCCTGAAGAAGTCAAAGCACCGCTATTGGCAGACTATCAGCGCAATATGGAAGCTGAACAGCACCTAAAAGATAATCCAAAGCAAACAGTACTACTTTTGCTTCAAGGTGCCGTTGATAAAGGTAACTTAGCGAAAGTTTGTCACAAAAGCCAAGCTTGGGTAGAAAAAGGGTTTCACCTTGGACGTATGACAACCATCTTGGATGCTTTGCGTGACCGCCTTCACTTTACTCAAGATACGCCTCTTGCTTATGACTTAGAAGAGCTATATCGTTATTCGGATCAATGCATTCAAGAAGCCGTAACAGAAAAAGATTTGACTTATCTAAATGGCGCAATTGATGTCATGACAGAACTGCGAAACGCTTGGTTAGAGATGCTTGTTCAAACAGGTGAAGTAGAAGAATAAGCCTTTCTCTTTTCCAAAACATTCTACTCAAGCCAGAAAACTTAAGTTTTCTGGCTTTTTTGTTTTGAATCGTAAAAAGTTTCCTTAATTATGAAAACAGTCTGTCAAAAAACTTTCTTAATCAACTAACCCAATGGTTTTAAAAGTTTTTTTGTTATAATGAAGGGCTATTGCGAACTTTTCTCAAAAGTTTTATATTTAAAGTATAGGCAGAATCTAATATGATTAAAGGTTCTGAAATTTTACAAACTCGTTTTTAAATTCTTTGTGGAGTTGAATATGTCTGCTGTCATTACTGCAAACAATCAAAGCTTGATGGAAACATCAAACAGCTTGGTGCCAAGCGACTCGGCAAAAAATACTTTGCCTGAGGTCGCGATTAACACGCAACAGCTATCGCCTGGGCAAAATTTAGAAACTTACTTGCGAACAGTTCAAACGATTCATCAATTGAACGCTCAAGAAGAAAAAACGCTTGCTGAACGTTTGTACTATCAAAAAGATTTGGAAGCTGCTCGTCAGTTAATTTTATCTTCGCTACGCTATGTAGTGCCAATTGCACGCACCTACAAAGGCTACGGCTTACCACTAGGTGACATTATCCAAGAAGGAAATGTCGGCCTCATGAAAGCGGTCAAACGCTTTAACCCAGAAGAAAATGTTCGTCTAATGACGTTTGCAGTTCACTGGATCCGTGCTGAAATCAATGAATACGTAATTCGCAATTGGCGTATTGTCAAAACAGCGACCACTAAAGCACAACGCAAATTATTCTTTAAACTACGTAGCACCAAAAAGTCCTTGGAATGGTTTGGTGACAAAGATGCCAGCAAAGTCGCCGATGAACTTGGGGTAACAACTAAAGACGTACTGGAAATGGAATCTCGCCTATACGGCAAAGACATCTCAGTAGATTTACCCGAAGATGATGATAATCAAAACACCACCTTTCCGGTTTTGGTCAGCCAAGAAGCAGATCCAGCATTGCAATTGGAACAGCAAAACTATGCCGACTACCAACTTGGTAAAATGCAGAATGCATTGGCAACACTCGATGAGCGTAGTCGAGATATATTGCAAAAACGCTGGTTAACCGATGATAAAATCGGGCTGAAAGAACTCTCAGAAGAATATGGTGTTTCAATGGAACGTATTCGCCAAATTGAAAAACAAGCGATGAACAAACTCAAAACACAGATGATGACTTAAATTAAACCCGCTTTCACTGCGGGTTTTTTATTGTCTAAATAACTCAATCAAGCCTTCCTATTCAAACCCTATACAAAACCTATACAGAACTGTGTTAAAATTTTCCCTATTAAAATTCTAATGAATCGCGAGAATGTTTTTCAAAAAACACCAAGTACACATAAATTCAAAATAGAACACCCACTGGATAACCATATTTTTTGAAAACCACTCTGGCAAAGACATAAAACTTAAGCAAAACGACTTCCATAGGATTGGTACATGCAGACTTTCGCAATCGAGACTTTTGATAAAACTCAACCTATCTCACAACAAAAGCAACTGATTAGTCATAACATCATTTTAAACAGGGGAGAGGTGGAAGAAAAACGTGCTGAAATCAAAGCTTATTTTAATCAAACCTTTGATATCTACGAAGCTCTGTTTGAAACTCTTGCCAATGATGATGCCTACTACATGCGACCTTGTAGCCTGCGCCACCCACTGATCTTCTATTTTGGTCACACCGCCACTTTCTTCACCAATAAATTAGTGTTAGCAAAACTGCTCCCGAAGCGCATCAACCCAAAAATCGAATCCATGTGTGCGGTTGGGGTGGATGAAATGTCATGGGATGATCTAAATGAAGCAAATTATGACTGGCCAACCGTTCAAGAAGTGCGCACCTATCGCAACCAAGTTCGCGAAGCAGTGAATGACCTGATTGATTCTGTTGAATTTTCCATGCCAATTGATTGGCAAAGCCCTCTTTGGCCAGTGATGATGGGCATCGAGCATGAGCGTATTCACCTTGAAACTTCATCCGTGCTTATTCGTCAACTACCTATTGATACAGTCTTACCTAGCCCAATCTTTCCAATTTGCCCTGAGCAGGACCCGAAAACGCCAGACAATAGTTTGCTGACAGTTACTGCAGGTGAAGTTGTGATTAACAATCAAGATCCTGCGGAATTTTACGGCTGGGATAATGAATATGGACAACATCACACGTTTGTTGACGAATTCAAAGCTTCAAAATATTTAGTGAGCAATGCCGAATTTTTAGAGTTTGTCGAAGCCGGAGGCTATGAAACAAGTGAGTTTTGGGATGAAGAAGGCAATCGTTGGCGAGATTACTCTCCTGTAAAGCATCCAAGCTTTTGGATTAGAAAAGGCGACGATTGGTATCTGCGCTGCATGACCGAAGAAATTGCTATGCCATGGAGCTGGCCTGTAGAAGTCAATTTCCATGAAGCCGCTGCATTTTGTCGTTGGAAATCGAAAATGACCGGCAAATCGATTCGCCTTCCATCTGAAGATGAATGGTTACGTCTGCGGGATTTTTCAGGAGCATTGGCCTATCAAGACCAAGCTAATTGGAATTTGCAGAAATATGCCTCTTCAACCCCTGTAGATGATTCACCGGCCGGTGAATTCTTTGATATCTTAGGAAACGTTTGGCAATGGACTATGACCCCCATTTACCCATTTGATGGCTTTAAAGTTCACCCTCTGTACGATGATTTCACGACACCAACTTACGATAATCGCCACAACATTTTCAAAGGTGGTAGCTGGATTTCAACCGGCAATGAAATCAATGGCCTCTCGCGGTATGCCTTCCGCCGCCATTTTTTCCAACACGCCGGTTTTCGCTACATTGAATCGGATGCCGAAGTACAGACTGAATTTTCAACCTATGAAACCGATGTCACCGTCGCCAGAGCCTGTGATTTCCACTATGGCGAAGAAAAATTTGGCATTGCAAACTTTGCCAAGACTATTGCCGAACTGGCGCAAACAGCGATCTCTGAGGATATCGATCTAGCCAAACGTAATGATATTAAAGCTATTGAGGTCGGCTGTAGCGTGGGTCGAACCAGTTTTGAACTCTCGAAGCACTTTAATGAAGTCACAGGACTGGATTTTACCGCCCGCAATATTCGCATTGCTCACCAGCTACAAACCACCGGTTCGGTACTCTACACCATCGCTCAAGAAGGCGAAGTCATGAACTTTGAAGAGCGTACTTTAAGCGAATATGGTTTAGACAAATTCGCAACCAAATGCGAATTTTTACAGCAAGATGCGAGCAATATGAAACCGATCTTTACCGGTTACGACATAATGGTATCAGCCAACTTGCTGGAAAAGCTCTATGAACCCCAAAAATTCCTAACCGATATCGCTCACCGTTTAAACACTGGTGGTTTACTTCTTTTAGCATCGACGTATGATTGGAGTGAAAAAAACACCCCCAAAGACCGATGGCTAGGCGGCTTAAAAGATCCAAAAACCGGTGAAAACGTTGACAGCTTTGATACGATTGCAAAAATACTCGGTACTGACTTTGAATTAGTGAAAGCTCCGTTTGATATTGAACTTGTGCAACGGCAAACCGCTCGAAAATTCGAACATAGCCTTTCAGAAGTCAGCATCTGGAAAAAACGTTATTAAATCATACAAGCCTTCAACTTGCTGCAAACACAAGCCAAAGCATCACGACTCATAATTGAATTGTGATGCACTTTAAGCGCATAGAAGGACATAAACAAATTCATGATATCCTTTGGATACACTAACTGAAAATATCAGTTTCATTCATATCAATTTCGGAAAACTCATGGATAATACCGAGTGGCAAATTCCTCTTTCTACCGAGCAAATATTACATGCTCACCTTACCTATTTTGACCGGCCGGTAAATCGAGAAAACACTTTTTCAGAAAAGTATGATCTACGAGAAACGCTATTTGGCACCAAAGACGTGATACCTATGTGGGTCGCGGATATGGACTTGCCGACTGCACCATTTATTATTGATGCTCTCAAACAACGTCTTGACCACTCCCTTCTTGGCTACAACCTCATGCCAGACACAGCCCTTGAAGCGATTATTGACTGGCAAGTACAACACAATTACACAGTGCACACCAAAGAAATCTGTTTCACACACAATGTTGCCAATGGATTTCACCTTGCTGTACAAGCGGTAACGGAACCAAAAGACTCAGTTTTGGTGATGACACCGGTTTACCCCCCTTTTATGCAAGCGGCTGAAAAAACTGGACGAAAAACGGTTTGTTTACCACTTTTAGAGACTCATGCTGACAGCGTCATCGACTATCAAATGGATTTTGAAAATATTGAGAAATCGTTCAGTAGTGACAACATTAAAGCTCTGTTATTTTGCCATCCTCACAACCCCGTTGGGCGTGTTTGGAGCAAACAAGAATTGTTAAAACTGAGCCAGCTCTGTTTAGATTATGGCGTGGTAATAATTTCTGATGAAATCCATTCGGACTTAGTTTTGACCGGCCGGCATATTCCTATCGCAAGCCTGAGCGAAGAAATTGCCGAAAAAACCATTACATTAAGTTCTCCGGGCAAAACTTTTAATTTGGGCGGCTTGCAAATTGGTTATGCCATTATTGCCAACCCTTACCTTCGCAAACAATTTGAAAAAGCCAGTCAAAGCGTTTCCATTCACGATTTAAACACCTTTGCACTGCACGCCTTAATTGCCGCTTATTCACCGGCCGGTAACAATTGGACTTTGGCTCTTTTAGAGCACATTAAAAACAACTTCAATCAACTTCAAATATTTTTGAAGCAATATGCCCCAGAAATCAAAATCAACCGAGCACAGGCAACTTATCTAGTTTGGTTAGATTTTTCAGCTTGGGGATGGCCACAAAACCAATTGAAAGACTGGCTCGTCAAGGAAGCCAAACTCGGACTAAGCAATGGAGACTCTTTTTTCCCGAAACAAATTCGGGACACCAGCAAGATGCGAATGAATCTCGCAGTCTCAACTGAAACCATGCAAAATGCCCTGAAACAGTTGCAACTGGCACTTGAAAAGAGAACAATCGAATGAAGAACCCTATGGCCGCACAAATCGCTGAACAGTTGGAACAAAGTAAACACTGGGAACCTCTAAATCGCGATACGATGGAATTTCATCGATTCGAAGGCACGAAACCCGAAGCGGAATTTAATCGTGAGCTTTTAGCACATTTAATGACTTTCGACCACTTCTATAAGAGGATTCAACACCGTTACGCCTGCGGTTTTGAAATTGAATTTTATCTAGTTCCAGAACAGATACCCTTTTTAGAGCAAACCATCGCCGCCTTACTTCCCAAATCACAAATGCTGCTGATTGATTTAAACAAGCCGATAAAAACCAATGGTCGGCATTTTTATTTAATGGCCGAAAACACAGGTAAAGCACCAGAAGGACTAAAAAGCTATGAATTAGTAAGCCCGATTCTAGACCCAAAAAGCTTGCCGTATTTTTTAACCACACTCCTAGACACTTTAAACACTCTTCAAGCGCAAGATAATCAACATCTAGGCTTTCATCTCCATATTTCGACTGAAGACCCCGATCCGATTTCACCGATTGCGCTGCTGTTTTTTTTGGATCAAAATCGCTGTTTCGATTGGCCTGAACGCCAGTTCACTCGTGATTTAGTGAGACAGTTTTTTGAGTATCCACCTCAAGACTGGCAACTCATTTTTGAAGAAATTACGCGTAAATGCTATAACTTAAACCTTCTTCATTACCCTGAAAACAATCGAATTGAACTTCGCTCAGTCGGTGGCACAAGCTATCTACAACAAAGCAAAAAAATCATCGAAAATAGCTTAAATGCTTTAATTAGCTTTGAACAAGCAAAAAAAACACCGGTTCTTGAAATTGCTACGCAAATCGAAAAGCGCTTTTCCCCGTCGAAAAATATCCAACCTTTAAACCAGGTAGACTACCGAACCTTACTCAAGAGTTGTGACCAATCCAGAACCAAACAAATGTGGTTCTCGACTATCCGGCCTACAACGCATGAAGAGTAAAATTACAGGTCAAGCCTTAACAGATTGCAGCTTTGAAGATCGTCATTGCTGAGCAACCAGATTTGATTAAATGGATGCTGCTTTGGTGTTTCAATGAGATGTAAATGTTCAGCAAACATAGAGGTTTGCCACTTTGGGTTGAGGTTACGAATCACCAACCAGACGCTTTGCGATTCATAATGTTTTTGGGACTTACTGTGCAAAACACGGCTTAACGCTTCAAGCATTCGATGAGTCGGCGGTGTTTTATGCAAATGCTCTAAAGCTTGCAAAGTTTGCCCAGTCAATGACTTGCCTAACAGCTGCTTAGCTTCCTCTGTCGAACCATAAAGGTGTGCAATTTCTAGGTCCAGACGCTTGCCATCCAGATAACAACTCACGTCTGGTTTACGCGGCTCATTATGCCAAATATGACGCATAGGTACGCCAAACATCTGCTCATAGCGACGCATGAAGAGTTTTGCCGCATCGTGTTCTAAACGGATTTTTTCCTCTTCACTGCTCACAGCTGCTTCCCACACACACTCACTCACTCACTCACAAAACCCAAACGACGCTCAAAAAAGGTTTTAAATAAAACCATTACCACTACAAAGTCACTCGGTTCAAGCAGTCCCGACCATCAACTCTTTGTGGAGCTGTTTCCCTATTTAGAGTCGACTATTATCGAAACAAAAGCTACTTACCGTCATTTTCATTGAATGCAATTGTTTGGCCGAGATAGAAACAGCATTGTCCCAAACATTTCCCGCCTCCACACACAAATAACCTGACCAAGCATCATCTGGAATATCACTGAAGTCTTTGACAATTTCTGGCCCGGGATTCCACACAATAGACGAAGCGCCATTTTTGGCAATCTGGATTCTTCGCTTCCAAGAAGAATCTGTTATTTCAGTTGTTTGTGTTTGATTGACAAATACCGAATCAATAGGTGAATGAATATCCAAAATGTCACCGGCCGGTGATCTTTCAGCCGGCTGTTGCAAAGTATCAATCGCTTCACTGCCAGCGAAACCTTTAACCTGCAAAGAATTAACTTCGCTAACCGCAAAATAAGAGTGTAGTGCTTCCGTAATTTCCATTTTCTTATCTGAACGGTTTTCAGTGATTAACTCCACCGTCAACTCTTTTCCGACTACCACAATCAGTTGCAACGCAAATTCATATGGCCAGATTGCCAGTGTTTGCTCATCTGATTCAATCGAAAACACCAGCTTTGTAACCGTTGTAGCTGAAGTACCGGCCGGTAAAGTTTGAATGGAAGAAATCTGCCAATCACGATTACGCACAAAACCATGCGCTGGATTGCCGTCTGTTTTGGATTGACCAAACCACGGCCAACACACTGGGATCCCACCACGAATTGCTTTTTTACCATCAAATATGGCCGTGGGGCTTTGCCACAAAACCGGCTTTTCACCGACTGGCTGAAACTGCAAAATAGTCGCACCAAATGGGGAAATGGTGGCTTTGCCTAAGGCATTTTCAACCTCTATCAGCACCACTTGGTCTTGTATACGAAAGCTCACACCTTCAACCGAAAACTGCTTTTGCAATGCCGCTAAGCGCAAACCGGAAACATCAAATTCAAACAACTGAAAACCTTTAAAAATAATTGAATAGTTAGGAACCTCTGATTGAATCAGAGCTTCCTAAGCTTATGGTCGATATTCGGCAAGCGTTTTCGTTAGAAAATCGTGAGAATAATCCCCCGTCACATAAGCTTCCCCAATCGTTTTTAAAAGCACCAAACGAATGGTTCCGTTTTGTACTTTTTTATCACCAGCCATTAAGTCCAGATATTTGCCATCAGACATTTCAGCCGAGCTCGGCGGTAGGACAGGAAGCTTTGCCAATTCAAAAATTGCTTGTATACGATCTTGCTCTGCTTGGGAAATGTTGCCCATGAGTTTCGACATATAAACCGCTTGCATGGTTCCAGCACTTACACCTTCACCATGCAACCAAGCACCATAGCCCATACCTGCTTCAATCGCGTGACCAAAGGTATGACCTAAATTAAACAAAGCACGCATTCCCGCTTCTTTTTCATCAAGCGCCACGATACGTGCTTTGTTTGCACAAGAACGCTCTATCGCTTCCGAAAGCGCTTCAGGCTCTCGTGCCAAAAGACGAGGAAGGTTGTCTTCTAACCATTCAAAGAAAGGATAATCGCCAATTAACCCATATTTGATGACTTCGGCCAAACCGGCTGACAATTGGCGATCTTCCAAGGTATCAAGTGTTTTCGTATCAATCACGACGCACTGCGGCTGGTGAAAAGCGCCAATCATGTTTTTACCTAATGGATGATTGACACCGGTTTTTCCGCCAACCGATGAATCGACTTGCGATAAAAGCGTGGTTGGAATTTGGATAAAATTCACACCACGTTGATAAGCTGCTGCCGCAAAACCTGTCATATCACCAATGACACCACCGCCTAAAGCAACCAGCGTACATTTGCGGTCAAAATGATTACCGATCAGTTTGTCGAAAACTTTATTAAGCTCTTCAAGCGTTTTGTATTGCTCTCCATCTTGCAAAATAACCGAGTCGACTTGGAAACCTGCAAAGGCTTGCTGACACTTTTCCAAATACAGAGGCGCAACCGTTGTATTGGTGACAATCAATACCTGCTGGCCTTTGACAAACTCTTTGACCAGCTCTGGATTACCTAATAAATCTTCGCCAATATAAATCGGGTAACTACGATCGCCCAAATCAACGGTTAATGTTTTCATCTTCTCTCTCAATATTTTTTTTGCTACGCTCTGCAAGCATTTAACAGACACTTTAAAGCCCTTACCAAAAGCAGCTTTAAGCCAAATTCTCTTTTTTCAGCGCTTCAATAATCGTTTTCACCACCTTAAAAACCGAAGCTTGCTGGGTTTCGACGACTAAATCTGCCATTTCTAAATAATGTGGTTCGCGACGCGCCATTAAGTCACGTAACACCTGCTCAGGGTTATCGTTTTGCAATAACGGGCGATTACGATCATGCTTGGTTCGGGCAATCAAATTTTCAACGGGTGACTTCAAATAGACCACAAACCCACGTGAACGCAGATGCTGTCTATTGGATTCACGCTCCACAACACCGCCTCCTGTCGCTAAAACCGTATCATGCAACTGGGTTAACTCATCAACCACCGCTTCTTCACGATCACGAAATCCTGACTCACCCTCAATATCAAAAATCGTTGGGATAGTCGTACCCGTTCGCTCTTCAATAACATGGTCACTATCGACAAACTCAAAGTGCAACTTTTCAGCTAAAAATTTGCCGACTGTCGACTTCCCTGCCCCCATGGGGCCAATTAAAAATATACTTTCTCTATGCATGGCAAACATTGTAATAGATTTGCGAAAAAGCGTCATTCGAATATCCATAACGAATTGCACGAAACAGAGCAAACAACACCGGCCGGTAGAATTTAATCCGAAAAAACCAAGCTTTGTTAGAATACCCTCATTAAACAAGACAGATTTGCTAAAAGTTTGCGTTTGCAACGTCTTATACCAAGCTGTACAACGACGCAGCAATTCTCAAAACAAGAATTAAATGGAGATAGCGTTATGAGTGGTGCCCTTTATATTATTTCCGCGCCATCAGGTGCCGGCAAAACGTCACTGGTCAGCCAATTAATTGAACTGGATAGCCACATTGTGGTTTCAGTTTCCAGTACAACACGACCAATGCGTACCGGCGAGCAAAACGGCGTGAATTATCACTTTTTGACCGTTGAAGAGTTTGAAGTGAAAATTGCTGAAAATGATTTTTTGGAACACGCTAAAGTCTTTGACAACTACTACGGCACATCAAAATCTTCGGTGGAAGAGCAGCTCAGAAAAGGCAAGGACGTCATCCTAGAAATCGATTATCAAGGCGCTCAACAAGTTCGCAAAATTATGCCGAAAGCCACATCAATCTTTATTCTTCCGCCATCAAAAGAAGAGCTAAAACGCCGCCTAACCGGTCGCGGCACAGACAGTGAAGAAGTCATTGCTAAACGTTTAGCAGAATCAATGAATGAAATGTCGCATTACGATGAATTTGACTATTTAGTCATCAACAACCATTTTCAAACCGCGTTGGAAGAGTTGCACAGCATTTTTAAATCTGGTCGTTTGTTGAAAACCGCACAGGTCAATCAACACCAAAACTTGATTCAACAACTATTAGAAAGTTAAACACCAGAAATAATCTAAGCCGACCGGTAGCAATCAAAAATTACCGGCCGGTCAGATTTCCCACTCAATCCACTTACTTTTTCACATTCCACCAATATTTTTAAATTCATAGATGATTTTTGCCTGTTTTTTGTGGTAAATTAATCGTTTAGTTTAAATTTTATGGGTTAATAAATATGGCACGAGTCACAGTTGAAGATTGTTTGACACAAGTTGAGAACCGTTTTGAATTGGTTATTTTAAGCGCAAAGCGTGCGCGTCAAATTTCTCGCGGTGCAGAACCGACGCTTGAATGGGATAAAGACAAGCCAACCGTCATGGCTCTGCGTGAACTTGCTGCGGATACCATTGATGCAAAAACCGTTATGGATGATCCAGACACGCCTCCATTCTTTAATTAAATTTCTGCAAAGCTCAATCGAGCATTCAAATCACGCCGAGACAAATCAAGTTTTCTTCAACTACCCTGTCTCGGCTAGCTGTAATAATTCCCGACTCTTCCGTCATGATTGCTGAGGAACCTTAAAAACACATGGCAACACCAACTTCTACCGATGCGCTAATTGAAAAAGTCAGTACTTACCTAAATGCTGAGCAAGTTGCACGCATTAAACAAGCCTTTGAATTTGGTCGTATTGCTCATGATGGTCAAAAGCGAAAAGCTGGCGGAGACTACATTTGGCACCCCGTCGCAGTCGCTGAAATTCTTGCCGATATTCAACTCGATCAAGACAGCATTATCGCCGCCCTTCTTCACGATGTGATTGAAGACACGCCATACACCAAAGAAGACATTACTGAGCTATTTGGCGAAAGTGTGGCTGAAATCGTTGAGGGCGTCACCAAGCTGACCAAAATGATGTTTTCCACCCCACAGCAGGCGAAAGCAGAAAACTTCCGTAAAATGATTATGGCGATGTCTCGAGATATTCGCGTTATTCTTATCAAACTTGCTGATCGTCTGCATAACATGCGCACTTTAGGAGTCATGCGCCGAGATAAGCAACGTCGTATTGCCGAAGAGACATTAGAATTTTTTGCGCCTATTGCCGGCCGGTTAGGAATTAACTCCATCCGTATTGAACTTGAAGACCTTTGCTTTAGAATCATTTATCCAATGCGCCATGCTGCTCTCGAAAAAGCTTTGCTTAAAGCTCGCGGTCACCGCAACGAAATCATTGCACAAATCACCCAAACGATTGAACACAGACTGGAACAAGAAAAGATTCCTGGTCGAGTCTTTGGACGTGAAAAGCATTTGTACAGCTTATACAAAAAAATGAAAAACAAAGGTAAGCACTTCGATGAAATTCTCGATATTTTTGCTTTCCGCGTCATTGTTGACTCCCCTGATAGCTGCTATCGCGCATTGGGAGCGATGCACTCGCTTTACAAGCCATTACCAAACCGTTTCAAAGACTATATTGCCATTCCAAAGTCAAACGGCTACCAAGCGCTTCATACAACCTTATTCGGACCTTTCAGCAGTGCTCGTTTAGAAATACAAATTCGTTCCGAACAGATGCATGATGTTGCTGAACATGGAATTGCCGCACACTGGCTATACAAGCAACAAGATGACAATGAAAACAGTGCTTCATCAACCGTAGACCAAAAAGCGCAAGAGTGGGTAAAAAATCTGCTTGAACTGCAAAAAAGCGCTGGGAACTCGCTCGACTTCCTAGAAAACGTCAAAATTGACCTTTTCCCTGACGTTATTTATGTTTTCACTCCAAAAGGTGACATTATCTCCCTGCCTCGTGGCGCTACCGCCCTTGATTTCGCCTATGCGGTGCACACAAATGTTGGACACTCAGCAGTCAGCTGTCATATTGATAATAAGTTACGCCCACTGCGCACAACGCTTCACAGTGGCAATACTGTCGATGTCGTTCGAGGTCGCTTGGAGAAACCAAACCCATCTTGGCTTCAGTTTGTCAAAACCGCGAAAGCGCGCACCCAAATTCGCCACTACATGCGCGACTTAGAGACAGAAGATGCGATCTTACTCGGTAAAGAAATTCTCAAACGCGCTTTACATCGTTTCAATATGCAGCTGGATGGCCTAAGCAATGAGCAAGAAGCAGATATTCTGCAAGCTTTGGAGCATGAAACCCTTAATCAACTATTTGAAGAGTTGGGGACAGGCAAACGCTTGGCACCGCTAGTTGCTAAACAAATTCACGATATTATTCTTGGTCGGGAAGACACTGTTGAATCGACTGAATACCAACACGGAGAAGCCTTAC
>Ga0193955_1000172_pt1 | contig 40995 bp, 38 predicted proteins | sample BB_6_MG_FD_140343 | JGI IMG/M metagenome (GOLD analysis project Ga0193955, IMG submission 140343) | Microbial mat bacterial communities from the Broadkill River, Lewes, Delaware, United States - BB_6_MG | ecosystem: Environmental > Aquatic > Freshwater > River > Microbial mats | place: USA... | reverse complement strand
CACTAAAAAATGGACAATGCCAGTGAGAAATTGGAGCTTAACAATTTCTCAACTCTCGATTTATTTTGAGGGAAGACTAGATAAAACATTAAATTTATGATACAATTTTAGGAATTACTAGATAGCTGACACAGATTGATGAACACTCCCTATAAATATCACATATACTGCATAATATTTAACACTCCCATTATCTTCTAAAATTATTCTCATTTTTTCTTGATTGTTCTATCTCTACAATCATCTCAATAACTTTTTTATAACTATTGATAAAATACTTTTTAAATAAAGTATAATTACCAGTTTCATAGTATGTAACTATTGATTTCAAATATTCTTTTACACTCTCTTCATCTGGAATATATATCATATTTAAAGTATCTTTTAAAACTACATTTAACATTAGCCTTGCAGTTCTTTTATTACAATCTGTGAAGTATTGAAGATATGCTAAGTTATTATGAATATATAAAGCTTTGTTAAATGCATTTTCAATAGTATCACTCATCTTAAATAGATAATTTAATTCATCTTCTAGTTTTTCTTTTGTAGCCAATGGTATATAATTACATCCTGTGATTGTAACTTCTTTATCTCTTGGAGTTGCTCTGCAGATTTCAGGCACCATTTCAGCAGATAAAATATAATGTAAATCTTTTAACGATTGTTTTGATGGTTTTAAATCTTGTGTAATAAATATTTCATAAGCATCTCTAAGATTTAAAATCATTTTAGCATCACTATATTTCTTACCACCTGCTGTTCTTCCATATTCTATTAAAGCTTGGGTATCTAATTTATCGTAAGTATTTCCCTCAATAAGTGCAGATGTATGGATAAAATCTAGTCCAAATTTATCTATATAACTTTTATTGTTTAAAAATTTTTCTAATGATACTTTTTGATTTAATTCTTCTAAAAGTTTAATTTCATTTCGTGTAAATATATCTGTATTATCTAAATAATTGGGATTGTAGGTTATCATTTTTTAGCTCCTATTCAGTTGTCAAGTCTTCTTTAAATTTAACCATTCTTACTTGTTTATTTATAATATATTTTATCACAAAAGTTTAAAATACACTTTAAATATTTTGTAATAAATTTAAAATATATTTTAGATTTACATGCTAGAATGGGAATAAACTACATTAGATTTATAAAGTAATTGTATAAAATATATACAAAATATTCTCAAAAACAACACAAAAAACAACACTAAAACAACACTTCTATTTTATACTACTTCATAATAAAAATAAGGGGATAAAATGTTAAAAAATATTGCAAAAGGGTTAAGTATAGCTGCTATTGTTGGTATGAGTATGATGGCTCAAGCTGGAGATACTATTAAAGTTGGGGTTCTTCACTCACTTTCAGGGACTATGGCGATTTCTGAAACTACACTCAAAGATACAGTTCTTATGATGATAGAAGAACAAAATAAAAAAGGTGGAGTTTTAGGTAAAAAACTAGAGTCTGTAGTAGTTGATCCTGCATCAAACTGGCCACTTTTTGCTGAGAAAATGAGAGGTCTTATCTCTAAAGATAAAGTGGATGTAACATTTGGTTGTTGGACATCTGTTTCTAGAAAATCAGTTCTACCTGTAGTTGAAGAGTTAAATGGTATTTTATTTTATCCTGTACAATATGAGGGTGAAGAGTCTAGTAAAAATGTATTTTATACAGGTGCGTCACCAAACCAACAAGCAGTTCCTGCTGTAGATTATCTTATGAATGAAGTTGGAGTAAAAAGATGGGTTTTAGCTGGTACTGATTATGTGTATCCACGAACTACAAATAAAGTTTTAAAAGCATATTTAAAATCTAAAGGTGTTGCCGATAAAGATATTATGGTAAATTATACTCCATTTGGACACTCTGATTGGCAAAGTATTGTAAGTGATATCAAAAAATTTGGTTCAAAAGGATTGAAAACAGCAGTTGTTTCTACTATAAATGGAGATGCAAATGTACCATTTTATAAAGAGCTAGGAAATCAAGGTATTGATGCTGAGAGTATTCCTGTAGTTGCTTTTTCTGTTGGTGAAGAGGAACTTTCAGGTCTTGATACAAAACCATTAGTTGGACATCTTGCTGCGTGGAATTACTTTCAAAGTGCAGAAGCTGATGTAAATGAAGAGTTTATTGCTTCTTGGAAAAAATATATGAAAAATGATAAAAAAGTGACAAATGATCCTATGGAAGCTACTTATATCGGATTTAATATGTGGGTAAAAGCAGTTGAAAAAGCTGGGACTACAGATACTGATGAAGTACTTGATGCTATGATTGGTGTATCTGTACCAAATCTTACAGGTGGATATGCAACAATGATGCCAAATCACCATTTAACAAAACCAGTTTTAATTGGTGAGATTCAAGAAGATGGTCAGTTTGAAACAGTATGGCAAACACCTGATACAGTTGTAGGTGATGCTTGGTCTGATTATCTTCCAGGATCGAAAGACTTGATCTCTGACTGGAGAAAACCTTTAGAGTGTGGTGCATATAATGTAGTTACAAAAAAATGTTCTGGTCAAAATTACTAGAACTTATTAACAATATCTATTCAAAATCTTAAAAACGAGTGAAAGCTCGTTTTTATACTCACAAGGCAAAACAAATGATTTCAAAATCAATAAAAATAATATTTCTTAATCTATTATTTATCACTAGTTTATTTTCGAGTACATTTCAAGAGGAGTTACAACCACTTACAAAAAGTAGTTTTAAAACAAAACAAAAAACAATAGAAAATATAGTAAATAAGTATAGTGACAATCCAAAATTAACGCTCATTTTAAACAGTATGTTATCAAGTGAGTTATATTTTACAAAATACAAAAAAGAGTTTGTCCTTTTATCAAAAAAAGAGGGAAAATTGTATCATATGACTGACTTTTTTACAGGGAAAATTTTAGAGCCACAAAAAAAGAAGATGTTTAAAAAAGTAAAAACGAACAATAAATTAAGAAGTGTTATACGAAATAAACTAGCCGAACTCAATCTTTTTTCTTCACTTCAAAAAGTACGATTTGACTCTGCAAAAAATATGCTCAAAAATATAGATAAAGACTCTTTTTTTCTTATAAACAAAGCACTTAAAAGTGAAAAAGATGAAGATGTAAGAGAGGTACTCACTGAAGCAAATACTATTTTAAAAGCATTATATGGTACAAGTGAAGAGAAACTCAAAGCAATAGTTGATTTAGCTGAGTATTTATCTCCTCAATCATTAACAACGCTGAAAAAAATAGAATCCACTACAACAAATGAAGAGTTAAAAACATTAGCTGTAAAATCTATCAAATCAATAGAATCGAGTAAATCATTTTATGGTGTATTAGAAACTGCATTTTTTGGTTTGAGTATGGGTTCTGTATTACTTTTGGCTGCTATGGGATTGGCTATCACATTTGGTGTGATGAAAGTGATTAATATGGCACATGGTGAGATGATGATGATAGGAGCGTATACTACATTTACTCTACAACAAATTATGCCAAGTTTTATCGAGTATTCAATCATCATAGCCATACCATTAGCTTTTTTAGTGAGTGCGATGGTTGGAGTTATAATTGAAAGACTTGTAATTCGTCATTTGTATGGAAGACCATTAGAGACTTTACTTGCTACATTTGGTATCTCTTTAGTTTTACAACAAATTGTACGAACAATCTATTCTCCTTTAAATCAAGAAGTAAAAACTCCTGAGTGGATGAGTGGAGCGTGGGAGATAAATGGAGCATTGTCTCTAACATACAATAGACTGTACATCATCATCTTTTCATTTTTAGTTTTTATATCAGTTCTTTTAATATTGAAAAAAACATCATTAGGTTTAAAGGTGCGTGCCGTTACTCAAAATAGAGAGATGGCACAAGCGATGGGTATCAAAACTGGATTTATAGATGCTATGACTTTTGGGATTGGTTCTGGTATCGCTGGGGTTGCTGGAGTTGCCTTGTCTCAGCTTACAAATGTTGGACCAAATTTAGGACAAGCTTATATCGTAGATAGTTTTATGGTAGTAGTATTTGGTGGAGTTGGTAACCTTTGGGGTACACTTATAGCCGCTGTAAGTTTAGGAGAACTCAATAAATTTATTGAGCCAGTTGCAGGAGCTGTGTTGGCAAAAGTACTTATACTGGTATTTATTATATTATTTATTCAAAAAAGACCTAGAGGATTATTCCCTCAAAAAGGTCGAGATGCGGAGGATTAAGAGATGGAAAATTCTACAAAAACAATAACAACAAAAAGAAAACCATTACTCATACAAATTATGGAAAATGACAAGGGTGGACAAATAGTTTTAACTCTTTTAGCTGTAGTTGTAGCCTATGTTGCTTTTGCAAATTTGATAGTAGCTCCTGAGTCTACTTTTTATATCTCTACATATACAGTGACACTTTTAGGAAAGTATCTTGCTTTTGCACTTTTGGCACTTGCTTTAGATTTGGTTTGGGGATATATCGGGATTTTGAGTCTTGGTCACGGTGCATTTTTTGCACTTGGTGGATATGCAGGTGCTATGTATTTGATGCGTCAAATAGGAGATAGAGGAGTCTATGGAAATGCTGATTTACCTGATTTTATGGTTTTCATGAATCTTACTGAACTTCCTTGGTTTTGGTATGGTTTTGACAATCCTCTTTTTGCTTTTTTTATGGTGATGTTTGCACCTGCTGTTTTAGCTTTTGTTTTTGGTTGGTTGGCTTTTAGGTCTCGAGTAACAGGAGTATATCTCTCTATTATAACTCAAGCGATGACTTATGCTTTTATGTTAGCATTTTTTAGAAATGACATGGGATTTGGTGGAAACAATGGTCTGACAGATTTTAAAGATATTTTAGGATTTTCACTGCAAGATGATAGTACAAGAGTAGCTTTATTGATTATCTCATTTTTAGCTTTAATGATAGGGTATTTTATCTCACGATATATTATTAACTCACGACTTGGAAGAGTGTGTATAGCGATACGAGATGGAGAAAGTCGTGTTCGATTTTTAGGATATAGAGTAGAACAATTTAAACTTTTTATCTTTGTAGTTTCGGCTATGATGGCAGGAGTTGCAGGTGCTTTATATGTGCCACAAGTAGGTATCATCAATCCTGGTGTATTTTCTCCTTTATTTTCTATTGAGTTAGTTATTTGGGTTGCTATTGGTGGTCGTGGTACATTGTATGGTGCTATTATTGGAGCATTTATAGTGAATTATGCTTCGACATATTTTACATCTGCTTTACCTGAAGTTTGGCTCTATGCACTTGGTGGATTGTTTGTAATTTCTACTTTATATTTACCAAAAGGGATAGTTGGACTTATCTCAAAAATCAAATTAAAAGGGGCTTCAAATGTTAGTTCTTAATCACGAGAATGAAAAAAATATCGGAGATTTAAAATATGGAGATAGAATTCTTTTAGTCGATGGTGTTACAGTTAGTTTTGATGGTTTTAAAGCCTTAAATAATTTAAGTTTTTCTATAAACTATGGAGAATTAAGATGTATCATCGGAGCAAATGGAGCAGGAAAATCAACGATGATGGATGTAGTTACAGGTAAAACGACACCTGATGAAGGACATGTAACTTTTGGAAAAGCTGTAAATTTACTCGAAATGGATGAGCCAAGTATCGCAGAAATTGGAATCGGTCGTAAGTTTCAAAAGCCTACAGTCTTTGGAGGTCATACAGTATTTGAAAACCTTGAACTAGCGATGAAAGATGATAAACGATTTTTCAAAACTCTTTTTGCACAAATGACAGAGGAACAAAAAAGTAAAATCGAAGAAACGATGGAACTTATAGGATTAAAAGAGCTTTATAAACAAGAAGCGAGTATCTTATCTCATGGTCAAAAACAGTGGCTCGAAATAGGGATGCTTATGATGCAAGATCCAAAACTTTTACTAGTAGATGAGCCAGTAGCTGGTATGACTCCTCAAGAAGTAGATAAGACAGGTGAGATTTTGACAAATTTAGCAAAAACTCATAGTATAGTGGTAGTTGAACATGATATGGAATTTATAAGAAGTATCGCTTCAAAAGTGACTGTTTTACATGAGGGTTCAGTACTAGCTGAGGGTTCTATGAAAGAGATACAATCAAACGAAAAAGTTCGTCGTGTTTATTTAGGGGAGTAAGAAAAAAATGTTAAAACTAGAAAAATTAAATCAATACTACGGACAAAGTCATACTCTATGGGATTTGTCCTTAGAGATAAAAAAGGGTAGATGTACTTGTCTTATGGGTCGAAATGGAGTAGGTAAAACTACTATAACCAAAGCTATTATGGGATTAGTGCCTAGTAAAGATGGGAAGATTTTGTATGATGGGCAAGATATAGTTAAAATGACAAGTGACAAAAGAGCATCACTTGCCATTGGGTATGTACCACAAGGAAGAGAAATCTTCCCTCAACTTACAGTAAAAGAAAACTTAGATATAGGTCTTTTAGGAAATAGAAATGGACTAAGGCAAGTCCCAGAAAAGATATATGAACTTTTTCCAGTATTAAAAGAGATGCTCAAAAGAAAAGGGGGAGATTTGTCTGGAGGACAACAGCAACAGTTAGCTATCGCACGAGCCTTGTGTATCGAACCAAAATTTCTCATCCTAGATGAACCAAGTGAGGGGATACAGCCAAATATCGTACAACAAATAGGAGAGGTCATAGACTATCTGACAAAAGAAGAAAATATGACAGTTATATTAGTAGAGCAAAAACTACCATTTGCTAGAAGACATGGTGATGATTTTTTTATTATTGATAGAGGTGCGGTTGTGGCAAATGGAGAGATTGAAAACTTAAATGATGATATTGTGAATAAGTATATGTCGGTTTAGTTTAGTGTTTTATTATAAATTTATTGTTCATTATTATAATTCCTAAAAAATATACATTAAATGATATTTAGATAAAATAATAAATGTTTAGAAATGGAGAAAATGATGAATGATTGTTTTGTAAAAAATATAAATATAAAAAAAGTAAGACACTTAGAAAATATTAATATTGATATGGGTGATGAAAAAAAACACTTAATATTGACTGGTAAAAATGGGTGTGGAAAAACTTCAGTCGTAGAAAACTTAGATAAGTATTTTAGAATGTCATGTAATAAATTAAATAATTCTGAAAATTTTTTTAAATTTGCAGATAAATCTCATACTCCAGAGATTGAGAAGTTACTTTTTGATAATTTTTATTTACAATTTAATGTTGATAATATATTTGAAATGATTAAAAAGGATAATAGTGATTTTATATATGCTTATTTTCCTGCTCTCCGTATTAATAAAACCAATTTTGTAAATGGAATTGATAAATTAAATTTTTCAAAAGATGTTGGAAGTAAATTAAATGATAAGTTTTTACAATACATCGTAAATCTTAAAGCTGAAAAGTCTTTTGCAAGAGATGATAATGAAATGGATACGGTTGAGAGAATTGATATTTGGTTTGAAAATTTTGAAAAAATATTAAAAGATATTTTTAATGATGATACTTTATATTTAGTTTTTGATAGAAAAGAATATGACTTTAAAATTCATAGAAGTAATAGAGAACCTTTTGACTTTAATTCACTTTCTTCTGGATACTCTGCTATTATTGATATAATCAGTGAAATAATATTAAAAATAGAAATAACAAATTCTAAAAATTTTGATTGTCAGGGTATCGTTATAATTGATGAATTAGAAACACATCTACATGTAGAGTTACAAAGAAATATTTTATCTCTTTTGACTACATTTTTTCCAAATATACAATTTATCATAACAACTCATAGTCCATTTGTATTATCAACTTTATCTGATGCTATTATTTATGATTTAGAAAGAAAAGAACTTGTAGAGGGTGAACGATTGGTTAATGCTTCTTATTCTCAAATAGTCAAGAATTATTTTCAAGTAGATAGTGAGTTTTCAAGAGTATTAGAATTAGATATTAAAAAATATGAAGATTTAATTGAATTATTTGAAAAAGATGAACTTAACATTGAACAAGAACAAGAACTGTTAGATTTGGACATAAAACTTGATAAAATATCACCAATGTTATCAGATGAGATATATCTAAAGTTTAAAGAATTGAAAGATAGGATTACTGACGATGATCAAGATAAATAGAAAAGAGAATCCTTCTTTTACTCATTATTCTGAGACTATTGTTAGAGAAAGTATAAAAAAAGACTTTTTTAAAAAATGTTATCTTTGTGAAGAAGTAACAAGACACTTTGAAGTAGAACATTTTTATCCTCAGACGCATTATTTACATCTAATAAATGAGTATACTAATCTATTTTATTGTTGTCAAAAATGTAATAAAATAAAACCTAAAAAGATTAATATTGATTCAGAAAATGAAATGTTAAATTGTTGTGATATTGATCCTGAAAAATATATTAAGTTGAAGTATAGAAGTTCAGATGGTTATATAGAAGTGACACAAATTGATTCAAAATTAAACTATAATAAACAGATTGAATATACAATTAAAATACTAGATAGAATTTATAATGGTAAAAAAACAAAAAGTGATTCTTTTATAGATTTAAGAACTGAAGTAAAATTAGAGATAGAATCATTTAGAAAAAAAATAGACAAGTATAAAAGGACAAAACTAAAACGAGCTGCATTAAATGAATTGCAATTAGCTCTTGAAATATCTTCTTCATACTCTACATTTAAACGATGGATTATAAAAGATAATAATTCGTTAAAGAAAGAATTTGGAAGATATATTAATGATGTTTAGTATTTATTGTTTAAAGGGAAAAATATGAGCATATCAGTATCTTTTAAAAACGAGCTTTTTTCACTCGATAAATTAAATTTGCCTACACGGTATTATTATTTTAATGAAAGTGAAAACTATATAAAATTACTTAATATCGGTGAGGGAATTTTCCCTAAAGATAAAATCAAAACTGTTTTGAAATTAGAAAACTCCAATGCTATTGTGACAACAGAATCTGCTACAAAAGTATATCCTAGTAAAAATGAAAAGAGTGGTGTGGGGATAAATAGTATCAATGTAGATTTGAAAAATTCAAATTTAGAGTTCATAAATGATGAACTTATTTTATTTAATCAAGCAAAATTTATACAAGTTTTAAAGATAAAAGCAGATGATACTTCGACATTTTTTTATGGAGATATTTTATCTCACGGTAGAAGTTATGAAAATTTTGACTTCTCTTTGATGGCTGCAAAAAATAGTTTTTTTGTAGACAATAGCATAGAGTATCTTGAAAAATATGCACTTCAAGGGGAAAGTCTCAAAAAATATGTCAATGATTTTCGATCAAAAAAGAATTTATTTGCAAAAGTGTATATTAAACTTCAAAATAATGGTGCTTTTTTAGAGAAACTCAATGATGTAAATATCACTAGCTTTTCCTATACTTCCAATAAAAAGATGATAATTGGAGTGGTAAGTGGCGATAATATGGCTATCTTGAAAAAACAGCTTTTAGATATCTGGTCTCTTTATAGGAAGTGTTTGGATAAAAAAGTGTTTCTTTTGGGAAAGCAGTAGTCCGTATCTTTTAGTTTTAATTGACATAAATCTTCAAATTATTGTAAACAATATATCTCACAAAACTCTTGTAAAAGAGAGTTTCTTTCTAATATTCTTTTATTATTTCAATAAATACAGAAATTAAATTCAAATTTATTATCGCAAAACTCTTTATAAAAGCCTATAATAGAGGCTTTTTATCATATATTTATAAAAAAAATTTTCTCTAAACAATAAATTGTATATAAAATATCCAATTTATTGTATTTATAATTGTAGACAATCTGATATACTTTCTCATATAAAAACTACTAAGAGTGAAAAATATTTTGAGGTAATAGGTGAAAAAATGAAACAAGAAAATGAAATACAAAGTATAGAAGATAATATCATACACTATGTTTTTGATGGTATTTTTGGCAAAAAATTTTATCCAGGATTAAAATTATCCGAAAGTGTATTTGCACAAGATTTTAATATCAGTCGAGATTTGGTACGAAAAGCATTTAGTCAATTACAAAATATGGGTATCTTAACATACAAAAAAAACCAAGGTTATTTTGTAACTGTATTGAGTAAACAAGATACATTGGATATATTTGAGACAAGAAATATAATAGAAGCAGGAGTCATCACCTCTGTCATACAAAAGTTTTCAGAAAGGAAGATTAATTTATCTCTACTAAAAAGTGAAGTTGAAACTGAAAAGTTTTTTAAAGTTTCACTTAGAAATGGGGAGTATGTAAAAAGTTCTTGTGACTTTCATCTCAACCTTGCACTTCTAACTGGCAATGAGTTTTTAATAAATACCTTAAAACCTTTGATCCCTTTAAGTATTTTAGCTGCATTGGTGTATGAAGATGAAAATACTCATTTTTGCTCTTATGATGAACATGCACAATTAATAAAAGCTATTGAGTCTAACAATATCGATTATGCAAAAAGCATAATGAACACACATTTACACCATTGTGTTGATGTACTTAATTTTAATGAGAAATAGATGATACACAAAGATATTTTAGAAGATTACCCAAGAGATATGATGGGGTATGCAAATACACCTATAAATCCAAAGTGGCCTAAAAAAGCCAAAATAGCTGTTCAGTTTGTGTTGAATTATGAAGAGGGAGCTGAGAGTTCTGTACTTCATGGAGATGTTGCATCGGAAGTATTTTTATCTGAAATGAGTAATCCTGCTGCTTTTAAAGCTCGACATAAAAGTATGGAATCACTCTATGAGTATGGTTCGAGAGTTGGAGTATGGAGAATTTTAGATCTTTTTAAAAGTTTTAATATTCCTCTGACGATATTTGCAGTTGCTATGGCAGTCGCTAGAAACCCAAAACTAGCAGAGTATCTTGCACGAAAAAATTATGATATTTGTTCTCATGGGTATAGATGGTTAAATTATCAAAATATCTCAAAAAATATTGAAGAGGAACATCTCTATAAAAGTATTGAGATTTTAGAAAAAATGATAGGGAAACGTCCACTTGGTTGGTATACAGGACGAGATAGTGTAAATACTCGAGATATCGTTATGAATGAGGGTGGTTTTTTATATGACAGTGACGCGTATAATGATGATTTGCCTTATTTTGTGGAAAATGAAAAAGCAAAAAAAGAGCATCTTGTGATCCCTTATACTTTAGATGTAAATGATATGCAGTTTTCATCTCCTCAAGGTTTTACAAATGGTGATCAGTTTTTCAACTATTTAAAAGATAGTTTTGATGCTTTATATTTAGAGGGTGCAACGGCACCAAAAATGATGTCTGTTGGGATGCATTGTAGAATCTTAGGAAAAGCAGGGCGTATTATGGCTATGAGAAAGTTTCTTGAATATGTTACAACTTTTGATGATGTTTGGTTTTGTACAAGAGAAGATCTTGCAAAACATTGGATAGAAAACTTTGGAAAAGGGAGTCACTAATGCAAACACCAAATATATTGGCAAATACGAGTTATGAACTCTATCTTGAAACATTTCAAGAGCTGTATGAACACTCAATTTGGGTGATAGAAAAAAGTTATGAAGAGGTAAAAAATAATTCTTTGTATGATAATTTAGAATCATTTCATCTTTTGCTTTCGAACATAGTTCTTGATGCATCCAAGGATTTACAAATGAGTCTTATCAAAGCACATCCAATGCTTGCAGGAAAAAAAGCACAAAAAAATGAACTGACTGATTTTTCAACGCAGGAGCAAAAATCTGCAGGTTTAAATACTTGTACAAGTGAAGAGATACAACTTTTTGAAAAGCTTAATAGCGAGTATTTTAAAAAGTTTGATTTTCCGTATATTTTGGCTGTAAAAGGGCGAAATAAAAAACAAATAATAGAAAATTTTCAAAGTAGACTCAACAACTCTTTTGAAGAGGAAAAAAAAGAAGCATTGAATCAAATTAATCAAATAGGGTTATTACGAATAAAGGATATATATGAACAATAATAAAATAAATGTTGCAAGTTGTGAACTTGGAACAAAAGTTTTATACACAACAGATGAATTTTTTGCAAAAGCAGAACGAATGCTTTTATCAAGTGAAGCAGTTTTTAAAGATGAATATGATGAAAATGGTCACTGGATGGATGGCTGGGAAAGTCGTAGAAAAAGAACAAGTGGAAATGATTATACTCTTTTAAAATTAGGAGTAAAATCTACAATCAACTCTTTTTTGGTAGATACTTCACATTTTAAAGGGAACTATCCTTTGGCTATTTCTATTAAAGGTATCTCTTCAACTCTTGATGATGAGACATTTGTAGAAAAAAAAGAGGAACTTGAATGGCTTGAATTACTTGTACAAAGTGACCTCAAAGGAGATACAAAACAGTATTTTGATTGTAGTGATTTTTCTGAAATGACGCACTTAAAAATAGATATTTATCCTGATGGTGGAATCGCACGATTCAAAGCCTTTGGTGATATTTGTTTTGATGATAGTTTATTTGAAGAAGAAAATATCAATGTATTATCTATGAAAAATGGAGCAAGAGCAGTTCATACAAACAATGAATTTTTTGGAGCATTAAGTAATATCTTAAAAGATGAAGAAGCTATCAATATGGGTGATGGTTGGGAAACAAGAAGACGAAGAGAACCAGGAAATGATTGGGGAATTATTGAGTTAGCAAATCCAGCTATTATAGACAATCTTATGATTGATACTAATTTTTTCAAAGGAAATTTTGCTGATAGCTTTTCAATTTGTTCTGCATATTTAGAAGAAACAACTGACAGTGCTGTTGTGACACAAAGTATGTTTTGGGAAGAGTTGATCGCTTCAAAAAAACTTGAGATGGATAAAAAACATTATTTTACAAAAAGTGATTTATTACACAATAAACCAATCACACATATAAGAGTAAATATTTTTCCTGATGGTGGTGTTTCACGGTTGAAACTTTTTGGTAAATTTGTGAAAGTTACGAAGTAAATAGTATGAAAAAACTTCATCCAATAGCATTAAGCCCAGAAAATTTTGCATCGTATGGAGATGTATTAAGTACTCAAAATAATGAATCTATTATTATCAATAATGGATTTGCACAAAAGTTTTTTAATGTAGCCACTTTGGATGCGAGTGACAATAACGGGAAATCAGCATTGCATTTTTATATTGCAAAAGAAAGAGAGTTTCCTTTAGAGATAAATATGTTGGAAAAACATCCTTATTTTTCACAAGCTTTTATTCCTCGAAGTACAAAACCATTTTTGGTTTTGGTTTGTTTGGGTGAAGATGAACCAGATTTATCTACACTTCAAGCATTTATTACTGATGGAAATCAAGGAGTACATTACAAAAGAGGTATTTGGCATTTTCCATTATTGAGTATTGAAAATGATGAGCAGTTTATTGTTCTTGATAGAACTGACTGTGGAATGAAAGAAAATAAGATTGAAGAGTGTATCGAATATTATTTTGAATCGGATATAAAAATAAATTTATTAAAGGAGGTGAAAAGTAATGAATCATCTTAGTAGAAAAAACATCAATTCACCACCTTAGTACAGTTTATTATTTTCATAAAGAATATTTCTATAATAAATCGTGGGTCGGACTATGATTATATGAAAAGATATATTAAAAAAAAGAAAAATTGTGTAGTTTTATACTACTTTTATAAAAATATTTAAAAAAATAACAAAAATTGTATACATTTTAGTTAAAAAAAGGACTCATTTGGAAACTTATATAATGGATTGGCTCAATGCCACACTACGGTTTGCACATTTTATTACTGGAATTGCTTGGATTGGTGCTTCGTTTTATTTTAACTGGTTAGAAAATAATTTGAATAGAACAGCAGGACAAAAAGAGGGAATTGCAGGACATTTATGGGCTGTACATGGTGGAGGATTTTATTATCTTAAAAAGTTTAAGTCATATCCAAATGAATTACCTAAAGATCTTCACTGGTTTAAGTGGGAAGCATATTTTACTCTTATAACTGGGTTTGCTTTGTTTTGTGTTGTGTACTATTACAATGCTAATTCGTATCTTATAAAAAGTGATAGTGATATTTCATCATCAACAGGAATCATTTTAAGTTTAGTAGGTTTTGTTGTTGGATGGTTGATTTATGATAATGTTACAAAATCTTCACTTGTAAAAAAACAGTGGTTAGTGTCACTTATTATGTTGGCAGTTGTAGCTGTAGCAGCATTTTTTTACTCTGAGTTTTTTACTCCACGAGCTGTATTTATACAAGTGGGTGCGATGATTGGTGTGATTATGGTATTTAACGTATTTTTTGTGATTATGCCAGCACAAAGACAACTAGTACAAGCGTGTATAGATAAATCTGCTTTAGGGGAAGAGATAGGTTTTAGAGGGTATATCCGTTCTAGAAACAATAACTATTTTACTTTACCTGTATTATTTATCATGATCAGTAATCATTATCCTATCTTTTATGCAGGAAATAATGCTCCTATAGTATTGATAGCTATTTTTGTTATCACTGTACTCATTAGACATTATTTTAACTTAGCTGGTGAGAAAAAAGCTGGTGGAAAAAGAACATTGGCAGCAGCTTTTGTACTTTTAGCGATTGCTTTTTATGCTTTAATACCAGCGAGTGTAAACGCTAAAATCGATACATCAAGAGTGGTGACTTTTGAAGAGATTAAACCTATTATAGAAAATAGATGTGCTACATGTCACTCGAAAACACCTAGTGATGATACGTTTACAATGGCACCATCTGGATTTTTTATGGATACAAAAGAACAAATTATAAAAGGGAAAGATGCTATTTATACAAGAACGATAGCGAGTCATTCTATGCCTTTTTCTAACAAAACAAATATGACAGACGATGAAAGAGAAACTTTAGCGATATGGTTACATTCTCTTAAAAACAAATAAAGGATATAAAATGGGAAGATTAAGTACACATGTTTTAGATACAACTTCAGGGAAACCTGCTTCAAATCTAAAAATATCTCTTTATAAAAAAAATGACAATGAAAATAAGTATGCGTTTGTAAAAACTCTTACAACAAATAAAGATGGACGGTGTGATGAGTCTCTACTAGAAAAGGAAAGTCTTTTAGTCGGTGGATATGAATTGGTATTTGATGTGAAAAATTATTTTGCAACAAAAGATATCAAAAGTACATTTTTACAAGATGTCGTGATTCGATTTTATGTCGAAGATGCTAGTGAAAATTATCATGTACCTTTACTCATTACTCCTTATAGTTACTCTACATATAGAGGAAGTTGATTTTAAAATAAAATCAAACAAGAAATAAAAATTAGTAAAACTAATAAAAAATAATATAACTTAGGAAAAATTATGAAAAAAATTATAGCAGCAGTCGTAGCAGCAAATATATCTTTATTTGCATTTAGTAGTTCAAGTGTATCAGTATTAAATGGGAAATTTGATGGAAATAGTGCGATTTATGATACAGCAGATGGTGGAGATAAAACAACTATGACATTTGAACACCTTACAAAAGAGAAGCAAGGTGATATATTTTTCTTTATGGATTATACTTCAACAGATGATACAAAACTCTATTCAACTGATAAAACAGGTGTTTATTTTGAGATCATGCCACGATTAAGTTTGAGTAACTTAACTGGAAAAGAGTTATCAAACTCTGTAGTAAAAGATGTTTTTATTGCTTCTCAATTTAATGCAGGGAGTGGGTCTGACTATAGAGCAGAGTTATTAGGTCTTGGAACAGATTTAAATGTACCAGGTTTTGATTTTTTTCAATTAAATGTGTATGCAAAAAGAGTTGATTTAACAATTAATTCAAATGATTATTCAAGAAATACATACCAAATTTCGCCAGTATATGGAACACACTTTGGATCAACTGGTATCTCATTTAAAGGGTGGATGGATATCACAGGATATTCGTACTCTACACAAAATCAACTTTTATATGAAGTAGCAAAAATAGCAAAAACAAGTAAATTTGAAGTTGGGTTTGAGCATTTATATTATCAAGAAAAAAAGAATGACTTTACATCACAAAATCCTCATGTAAGATCAAATACTTTACAAGTAATGGCAAAATATAGTTGGTAATCTTACCTCATCGAAAATATAAGGAGTTATTATGAGTCAAAAGTCAGAATTAATTTATAAACTAAATGACAAACCAGGTGCAAAAGAATCAATTTTTGCAGCCTTACAACATGTATTAGCAAGTTTTATAGGTATTATTACTCCAACTTTAATTATTGGAGGAGTGTTAGGTTTAGGAAGTGAAGTTCCTTACCTTATATCAATGGCACTTATGGTTTCAGGTGTAGGTACAATTATCCAAGCAAAAAAACCTATGGGTGTAGGGACAGGGATGATTTGTGTCCAAGGGACAAGTTTCGCTTTTCTAAGTTCTATTTTGGCAGCTGGTTTTATAGCCAAAGCTAATGGTGGTGGACCAGATGAGATTTTATCATTGATTTTTGGTGTATGTGTATTAGGTGCTTTTATTGAGATTGGTTTGAGTCAATTTTTAGGGAAACTTAAAAGAATAATTACACCACTTGTAACTGGAACTGTTATTACAATCATTGGTATCTCTTTGATCAAAGTTGGATTTATAGATCTTGCTGGTGGTTTTTGGTTGATGCAAAACAAACCAGAATTTTTTGCAAGTTTTGAAAACTTATCTTTGGGTGTATTAGTATTAGTTATTATTATTATGGCAAATAAATCATCAAATCAATGGGTGAGATTATCATCTATTATTATTGGTATGTTTGTTGGATTTGTAGTAGCTGTATTTTTAGGAAAAGTAAACTTTTCTGCAATGTCACAAGTACAATCAATCATCAGTATTCCTGTACCATTTAAATATGGATTTAGTTTTGATATTGCTGCTTTTATTCCTGTTGCGATTATTTATTTGATTACTGCGATTGAGTCATCTGGAGATATTACAGCAAACTGTATGATCTCAAAAGAGCCTATCAAAGGAAAATCATATATGGAAAGAATCAAAGGGGGAGTTTTAGGTGATGGTATCAACTCTATGATCGCTGGTGTTTTTAATACTTTTCCAAATACGACTTTTTCTCAAAATAATGGGGTGATTCAACTTACAGGGATTGCGAGTAGACATATAGGCGTTTGGATTGGTATTATACTTTTAGTATTGGGACTTTTTCCACATATTGGAGCATTATTAAGAACTATTCCTAACTCTGTTTTAGGTGGTGCTACACTTATTATGTTTGGTACGGTTGCTGTTGCTGGTATAAAAATACTTTCTCAAGTAAACTTAAACAGAAGAAATATGCTTGTACTTGCTATCTCTTTTGGTATTGGATTAGGAGTTTTACTTGCACCTGAAGTTATCAATACTTTATCGACTAATATTGGTGGAGATTTAGGAAAAATTATCAAAAATGTATTTGGTTCCTCTGTAACAGCTGGTGGAATTACAGCTATTATTGCATCATTAGTGATAACAAAAGCAGAAGATTATGATGCCGTTCCACGAGAGCCATCATATCATCAAGATACAGTAACACCTGCATCATCAGCGATATAAAAAGGAAAAATCATGAACAGAAGAGTTTGGATAAAAAAGCCACTAGATATTTTAGCAGTGAATGCAGAAAATGGAATAGTGATACAAGGGTCAAAAATAGTTGAGTTAGTTCCAAAAGGAGCAACACCTGCTTTAGAAGTTGATGAAATTTATGATGCATCGAACAGTGTTGTATTGCCAGGACTTATAAATACCCATCATCATTTTTACCAAACTCTTACTCGTGCATATCCAACAGCATTAAACAAGGAATTATTTCCTTGGTTAACATCACTTTATACAGTATGGGAACACCTAGACTCAGAAATGATATATCAGTCAACAAAATTAGCTTTAGTAGAGTTACTTCTTTCAGGATGTACTACAGCTAGTGATCATCATTATGTTTTTTCTGATTCTACAAAAGATGCCATAGATATACAAATGAGCGTGGCAAAAGAACTAGGTATGAGAGTAGTTTTAACACGAGGTTCTATGAGCTTGGGACAAAAAGATGGAGGATTACCTCCGCAAAGTGTTGTTCAAGATGAGCAAGTGATTTTGGATGATTCGATTCGTTTGATAAAAGAATATCATCAGACAAATGATGGTGCTATGACACAATTAGCACTAGCACCTTGCTCACCTTTTTCAGTATCTACAGAACTTATGAAGCAGAGTGCAAAATTAGCAAAAGAGTATGATGTGTGTTTACATACGCATTTGGCTGAAACTATAGATGAAGAGGAGTTTTGTTTGAAAAAGTTTGGGATGAGAACGGTTGATTATTTAGAACATACAAACTGGTTACACGATAAAACATGGCTAGCTCATGGTATTCATTTTAACGAAGAAGAGATACAAAGATTAGGAAAAGCAAATGTAGGTATTTGTCATTGTCCTACCTCAAATATGATGTTGGCTTCTGGTATTTGTAAGACTTTAGAGCTTGAAAAAGCAGGAGCTATTATAGGTCTTGGAGTTGATGGAAGTGCCTCTAATGATGGCTCAAATATGATACAAGAAGTAAGAATGGCTATGTATCTACAAAGACTCCAATATGGTTCCTCAAAAATCACACATCAAAAAGCATATGAGTGGGCTACAAAAGGTTCTGCTTCACTTTTACGAAGAGATGATATAGGCAAGATAGCTGTAGGAAAAGAGGCTGATATAGCACTTTTTACTTTAGACGAGTTACGATTTTCAGGTTCTCATGATCCTTTAGCTGCACTTTTACTTTGTGGTGCCCAAAAAGCAAATCGTGTGATGATAGCTGGAAAATGGAAAGTTATCGATGGTGAGATTGTAAATTTGGATACCGAAAAATTACAATTTGAGCATACAAATCAAGCAAAAAAATTATATAAAAAAGCAAATAGTGAAGGAAATAAATAAAATGAAGAGATACACAACACAAGGAAATATGCAAGTAGATAATGCACTCTTATCACTAATAAACGATGAGATACTTCCAAGTACAAAAATAACAAAAGAAGATTTTTGGGAAGGATTTGGAAATATAATACATGATTTGTCTCCAATAAATAAAAAACTTTTAGAAATAAGAGATGAGATACAAGAAAAAATAAATACTTGGCATACAAATAACAAATATGATGCGAGCAATTTAGATGAATATAAATCTTTTTTGAAAGAGATTGGATATTTAATAGAAGAGAAAGAAGATTTTCAAATTACGACTGAAAATGTAGATGAAGAGATAGCTGTACAAGCAGGACCACAACTCGTAGTACCAGTTAAAAATGCACGATTTGCTCTGAATGCTGCCAATGCAAGATGGGGAAGTTTATACGATGCACTTTATGGAACTGATGTGATTTCTAAAGAGGGTGAATTGGCACCTACAAAAGAGTACAATGAAAAAAGAGGTGCAAAAGTTGTAGAGTTTGCCAAAAAACATCTTGATACTGTAGCTCCTTTAGAAAATGGGTCTCATTTAGAGGTGAGTGCTTATACGATAAAAAATAACACACTTCAAATTACACTTACAAATGGAAAAATTACAACACTACAAGAGCCAGAAAAATATGTAGGATTTAGAGGCGATGCTATGAGTCCAAGTGCGATATTATTAAAAAACAATAATTTGCATGTAGAGATACAAATAGATTCGAATCATTTTATAGGAAAGCTTGATAGTGCTTTTGTAAAAGATGTGATTGTGGAAGCTGCTGTGACTACTATTATGGATTGTGAAGATTCTGTGGCGGCTGTAGATGCTAGTGATAAAGTGGAAGTATATAGAAATTGGTTTGGACTTATGAAAGGAAATTTACAAGAGAGTTTTTCTAAAGGTTCTCAAATAATCAAAAGAGAATTAAACACAGACCGAGTGTATAAAACTTTATATGATGAAGAGTTCATTTTACACGGAAGAAGTTTATTGTTTATACGAAATGTTGGGCATCTTATGACAAACCCTGCTATTTTGGATAAAGATGGCGTTGAGATTCCTGAGGGGATAATGGATGCTATGATTACGGTGTTAGCTGCTATTCCTGATATAGAAAAATCAAATAAAAAATCAAACTCAAGAACAAAAAGTGTGTATATCGTAAAACCAAAAATGCACGGACCAGATGAAGTGGCTTTTGCCGTTGAGCTTTTTTCAAGAGTTGAAAAAGTTTTAAATTTACCAGAAAATACTATCAAAATAGGAATAATGGATGAAGAAAGAAGAACAACAGTTAACTTAAAAGAGTGTATTAGAGCAGCAAAACAAAGAGTAGTATTTATCAATACTGGATTTTTAGATAGAACAGGTGATGAGATACATACTTCAATGGTAGCAGGTGCTTTTGTACCAAAATCACAAATGAAAAAACAAGCGTGGATAAGTGCCTATGAAGACTGGAATGTTGATATTGGATTGGAGTGTGGACTGCAAGGAAAAGCACAAATAGGAAAAGGGATGTGGGCAATGCCTGATGAGATGGCAAAAATGCTCAAAGAAAAAATAAATCATCCAAAAGCTGGAGCAAATACTGCATGGGTACCCTCACCAACAGGAGCTGTTTTACACTCAATGCATTATCATCAAGTCAATGTAAAAGAGATACAAGAGAAACTAAAGTTAAGAAAAAAAGCCTCTTTAGATGATTTATTAACGATTCCATTATTAAAAGAGGATGAAGTTTTAAGTGAGGAGCAAATTTCATTTGAACTTGATAATAATGCACAAAGTCTTTTGGGGTATGTTGTAAGATGGATTGATGCAGGGATAGGGTGTTCGAAAGTACCTGATATACAAAATGTTGGACTTATGGAAGATAGAGCGACTTTACGAATCTCTTCTCAACATTTATGTAATTGGTTAGAGCATAAAATTTGTACCAAAGAGCAAATTATGGAATCTTTACAAAAAATGGCAGTGGTTGTTGATGAGCAAAATAAAGCAGATGAAAGTTATATAAATATGGCTCCCTCTTTTGATGGTATTGCTTTTCAAGCGGCATGTGATTTGATTTTTGAGGGAAAAACGCAAGCATCTGGATATACAGAACCATTACTTCATGCCTATAGAAGAAAGTTTAAATCGTTGGTGTAAAATGAGAGAATATATATTTTTATTCATCAATGGGATTGAACATAAAATAGCAGCCAAAGATACTCTCAAAAATCTTTCTGAGTATTTGAGAGAAACATTAAATATGAAAGGGACAAAAGTAGTGTGTTCTGAGGGTGATTGTGGAGCGTGTACTGTTTTGGTCAATCGTTATATTGATAAATCAGAACAAAATTTTATCACTATAAACGCATGTATTGCCCCTTTGTATTTACTTGATTGTTCTCATATTGTTACTATTGAAGGAATACAAAATAGTGGTTCTTTACATTTAGTACAAGAGATGATAGCAAAACATCACGGTACACAATGTGGATTTTGTACCCCAGGTATTGTAAACTCTTTAGTAGCTATGAGTGATAATTTGATTTTTAATAATAAGAGTATAGATATCAAAAAAATCAAAAACTATACTACTGGAAATCTTTGTAGGTGTACAGGATATAAAGGGATTTTAGAAGCTGGAATGGCCTTGGATTTGACTCAAATTGAGCCTTTGTATAAAAGATATAGCTCACTTTCTATTCAAGAAGCATTGAGTGAACATTTTGCTTTAGATGTCGTATTGGAAAATAAAGAGAATGAATTTACAATCGTATTACCAAAAACCATAAAGCAAGCACTCTCCTATAAAGCAAATGGATATACTCTTATTTCAGGGGGAACGGATATTTCTGTATTTAGAAATAAAGGATTTAAAAAAGATTTTAAATTTATCTCTTTAGCAAATATTGAAAAGATGTATCAGATAGAAGATACAGAAGAAAAATTATCTTTTTCATCAATGGTAAGTCTGACACAAGTTGAAAAAAAATGTCAAAATGATTTTGAAGAGTTTTCAAATCTGTTAAAAGTATTTGCATCTCCTCAAATCAAAAATAAAGGAACACTTATCGGGAACATCGCTAATGGTTCACCCATAGGTGATAGTATCCCTTTTTTATATGTAAGTGATGCCTCTTTAACAATTCAAAATGAAAAAAACTCAAGAGATGTGAATATTGCTGATTTTTATTTGGGTTATAAACAGTTTGATTTAAAAAATGATGAAATTATCACAAGTGTGAGCATACCAAAAAATAACCATAAATTTAAAATATATAAAGTAAGTGCTAGAAAAGACTTGGATATATCAGCTGTATCTTTAGCAATTGCTTATGAGATAAAACAGAACATATTTACCAATATTTCTATTGCTTTTGGTGGAGTTGCTGCTACAGTGTATAAAGCAAAAGATATTGAAAATATATTACTCAATCAAGGTGTTACAGAAAAAAACTTCTTACAAGCAAGTAGCTTAGTACCGACACTTCTTGCCCCTTTTAGTGATCATAGAGGTTCTTCTGAGTTTAGAATTAAGCTCTGTCAGAATTTACTGATGAAGTTTTTTAAGGAGGTGTTATAATGTCACATGGAAAAAACAGAGTACATGACTCAGCTTACACTCATGTCACGGGGAAAAGTATTTTTATAGATGATAGAATCGCATCTACAAATGAAGTATTTGTAGGCGTTATCACCTCAAAATGTGCAAAAGGAAGAGTGAAACATATCTCTTTTGAAAAAATACTCAAAAATAAAGATGTTTATGCTGGATACACTGCAAAAGATTTTGTAACAACTTCTTGGGGAACGATTGTCCATGACCAACCACTTTTGGCTGTCAATATAGAACATTTTGATGAACCAATTGCTTTGATTGCATGTAAAAATAGAGATGTTTTTGAAGATTTTAAAAGTCAAGTCGAAGTAGAGATAGAAGAGTTCGATGCTATTTTGAATCTTGATGAAGCAATAAGTAAAAAAGAGATACATTATCGTGCTACTGCTTTTACAAAAGGTGATACAGTAGATGCTTTTAAAAATGCGACTCATACCTTAGAGGGTGATTTTTACTCTGGTGGACAAGAGCATTTTTATTTAGAATCTCAGGCTTCAATTGCGTATCCTACTGAAGATGGAGGAATAGAAGTACATAGTTCTTCTCAACACTCAACAGAAACACAACACGTCGTAGCTCATGCACTTGGATTGCCAATGCATTTGGTATCATGTATGGTAAAAAGAATGGGTGGAGGTTTTGGAGGAAAAGAGTCTCAGCCTGCTGCATTTGCATCCTATGCTGCACTCGTAGCAAAAAAACTGAATCGTCCTGCTCGTATAATACTCACAAAAGATGAAGATATGAAAATGACTGGAAAACGTCATCCTGTAAAAACATTTTATAAAGTAGCTTTTGAAGATGATGGAAAAATCACTGTACTTGAAGCGGATATATTTTCTGATGCTGGAGCGTATATGGATGTAAGTCCTTCTATTTTAGAGCGTGTTATGTTTCATATAGATGGGGCGTATAATTTGGAAAATGCTTTTATAAAAGGGAGTGCTTGTAAAACAAACTATCCATCAAATACAGCTTTTCGAGGTTTTGGTGGACCTCAAGGAACATTTGTAATCGAGACTCTTATTGAAGATATTGCTTTATATTTAAATATGGATGCTTTAGAGGTTCGCAAAAGAAATATTTATAAAGGTGAAAAGTGTACAACACCTTATAATCAAAAAGTGCTCAATAATACTTTGCCTGAACTCTTTGAAAAACTTGAAAAAAGTTCAGAATATTTTGATAGAAGAAAAGAGATAGATACATTTAATAGTGAAAATAATGGTAAAACAAAAGGGCTTTCACTCAGTGCCGTTAAATTTGGAATAGCATTTACAGCACGCCATCTAAATCAAGGAAATGCCCTTATAAATATACATCTTGATGGCTCAATTCAAGCTTCAACGGGTGCAACAGAAATGGGACAAGGGGTAAATACAAAAATAGCTCAAATAATTGCAGAAGTTTTTGATGTTCCTGCAACACAAATAAAAATGATGGAAACATCTACACAAAGAAATGCAAACACCTCTCCAACAGCAGCTTCGAGTGGTTCTGATATCAATGGTGGTGCTGCACTCAAAGCTGCTTTGGAATTAAGAAAACGATTACAAATAGTAGCTTGGCAAAAATTGAATAAAAATGATTCTGATTCGATAGAAGAGTATACTTTAAATTTAGATGCCCCTTTTGGAAGATTGGAATTTATTGATGGAATGATTTGTGATACTCAAACAAATATAAAAATATCTTTAGTAGATGTTATCTCTGCTGCTTATATGAATAGAATATCTTTAAGCGAATATGCTCATTTTAAAACTGATAATTTAGGATTTAATAAATCTACTGGAAAGGGAAAAGCTTTTAATTATTTTACAAATGGTGTTGCTTGTAGTGAAGTAAGTATCGATGATTTTACAGGGGAACTCAAAGTTTTAAGAACAGATATTTTAATGGATTTGGGTCGTATGATAAATCCAGGAATAGATGAAGGGCAAGTGGCAGGTGCTTTTGTACAATCGCAAGGGTGGGTGAGTTTAGAAAATTTATACTACTCACCAAAAGGGGAGTTACTCACACATTCACCAACTACTTATAAAATACCAACGATACAAGATACTCCAAGAGTTTTTAATATAGACTTTATAGAAAATGACTCAACTACTATGAATGTACGCCGCTCAAAAGCAGTAGGAGAACCACCATTTCTTTTGGGAATCAGTGTTTTTACAGCAGTAAAAGATGCTCTTCGATATAGAGCAAAAAATAAAAAACAAATCTTATTCAATTCTCCTGCTACAAATGAAAACATTTTGATGAAATTTGAAGAGTTTAAGGTCTAATCGTGAACTTATTATTTGATGAATTTCTTCTAGCATGTCAAAAACTAAGAGAAAATAATGATTCTTTTATCGTAGTAACACTCACAGATAAAAGAAATTCTGTCCCTCAAGATATAGGATCAAAAATGGTTATAACTCTTGAAGGTATATCTTTTGGGACTATAGGTGGCGGAGCTTTTGAAAAAAATGCGATACGACTAGCTCAAGAGTTATTAAAAGATGAAGAACAAAAAATTATTTATAAAGAGATAAATTTAAACAAAGATTTAAAAATGACTTGTGGAGGAACTGCCACACTTTTGTTTGAAAAAATAGAAACAAAAGCACTTTGGGAAATCACAGTGTTTGGAGCAGGACATGTTGCTCAAGCTCTTATACGAACACTTTTAAATCTTGACTGTAAAATAAAATGTATAGATATACGACAAGATTGGCTTGATAAATTACCTCATTCTTCAAAACTTGAACTTATAAAAGTTGTTGAATATACTGATTATATAGAAAATGTTTCTTTAAAATCATATGTTTTAATTATGACCCCGGGGCATTCGTTTGATTATCCTATTTTAAAAGAGATACAAAAAAAAGAGTTATTTCCTTATGTGGGAGTTATTGGTGCGAAATCAAAACGATCTAAATTCAATAAACAATTAGAAGCTGAAAATTTAAATAAAGAGTTTTTTTGTCCGATGGGTGAAGATTTTGGCTCAAATAATCCAAATGAGATAGCTATAAGTATCACAGCACAACTTTTAAAAATACGAGATGAGAGAGATAAAAAATGAATCAAGAAATAATAGGATATTTAGCAGCTTTTTTTACAACTGTTGCATTTATTCCACAAGTGTATAAGATATTTAAAACAAATCAAACAGAGGATATATCATTAGCTTTATTTGTAACTTTTTGTTTAGGTGTTGTTTTATGGTTGGTGTATGGAATATTACTATCGAGTATGCCTATGATATTTGCAAATAGTGTTACCTTATCATTGACATTGTATATTTTATATAAAATTATTTCTAACAAATTTAAACAAAAAACTATATAATAAAAAATAAAAGATAAAGAAAGGCAATAGATGTTTTTAACAAATCGTGAACAAGAAAAGCTTATGATTTACACAGCAGGTAAACTAGCAATGGAGCGAAAAGAGCGAGGACTCAAGCTCAATTATCCTGAAGCAGTTGCACTTATAAGTAGCTTTATTTTAGAAGGTGCAAGAGATGGAAAGAGTGTGGCTGAACTTATGGTAAGTGCTACAAAAGTTTTAAAAGCAGAAGATGTGATGGATGGAATCGCTTCTATGATGTCGATGGTACAAACTGAAGCTACTTTTGATGATGGAACTAAACTTGTAACGGTACACAATCCTATTCCTTTTGTAAAAGAGGAGATGATTGCTGGTGAGTATATCATCGATGAGGGTGAGATAGAGATAAATGATGGTTATGATGTAGTCACTCTTGAAGTGAAAAATGATGGAGATAGACCTATTCAAGTGGGTTCACATTATCACTTCTTTGAAACTAATGCTGGACTAAATTTTGATAGAGTTACCTCTTATGGTATGAGACTCAATGTAGCTAGTGGAACATCTGTACGATTTGAACCAGGATCGGTTAAAGAGGTATCGTTGGTACCTTTTGGTGGTAAAAGATATATCAGTGGATTTAATGGTTTAGTAGAAGGTTTCTTAGATGATGAAAAAACAAAAGAACAAGCTATGAAAAATGTCGCAAAATTTTTAGGAGATGCATAATGAGAATGGATAAGAAAAAATATGCTTCGATGTATGGACCAACTACTGGTGATAGATTTAGATTAGCAGATACAGAACTCATCGCCAAAATAGAAAAAGATTTTACTGTTTATGGAGAAGAGTCAAAGTTTGGTGGTGGAAAAACAGTAAGAGATGGTATGAGTCAAAGTCCAACTGCAGGTGATGAGGTGTGTGATTTGATCATCACAAATGCTACAATTATTGACTACACAGGTATCATAAAAGCGGATATCGGTATAAAAGATGGAATAATTAAAGCTATAGGGAAAAGTGGAAATCCAAACAACTGTGATGGTATTACAGATGGTTTAGAAATCGGTGCAAACACGGAAATTTTATCAGCTGAGGGTAAAATTATAACTGCTGGTGGAATAGATTCACATATACATTTTATCTCTCCTGGGCAAATTGATGAGGCGTTAGCATCTGGAGTGACTACTATGGTAGGGGGTGGAACAGGACCAAATACAGGTACAAATGCCACAACTTGTACTCCTGGGGCTTGGAATATAAACAAAATGATAGAGTCTGTAAATAACTTACCTTTAAATTTTGGATTTATGGGAAAAGGAAACTCTTCAAACTATGATGCTTTAGCTTCTCAAATTAAAGCAGGGGCTATGGGACTTAAACTTCACGAAGATTGGGGAACTACACCAAAAGCTATCGATACTTGTCTCAAAGTGGCTGATGATTTTGATGTACAAGTTGCAATTCATACAGATACACTTAATGAATCTGGATTTGTAGATAACACTGTAGATGCTTTTGGTGGAAGAACTATACATACATTTCACTCTGAGGGTGCTGGTGGTGGACATGCACCTGATATTATGAAAGTGGCTGGTTTAGAAAATATTTTACCTTCTTCTACAAACCCAACTTTGCCATATACAAAAAATACTATAGAAGAACATCTTGATATGCTTATGGTTTGTCATCATTTAAGTCCTAAAATCCCAGAAGATGTAAGTTTTGCAGAGTCAAGAATACGAGGAAAAACAATAGCCGCTGAAGATGTACTTCACGATATAGGAGCTATCTCTATGACTAGCTCAGATTCTCAGGCTATGGGTAGAGTAGGGGAAGTTGTAATTCGTACTTGGCAAGTAGCTCATAGTATGAAAAAACAAAGAGGAACATTGGATTTAGATAAAGATTGCGATAATGGAAAATCTGATAATGAACGAATCAAAAGATATATCGCTAAATATACAATCAATCCTGCTATTGCTTGTGGAATAGATGAGCATGTAGGAAGTGTAGAAGTTGGAAAAATGGCTGACTTAGTTTTATGGAATAGAGCATTTTTTGGAATCAAACCTGAGATTATTTTAAAAGGTGGATTTATAGCTTTAAGTATGATGGGTGATTCAAATGCCTCAATACCAACACCAGAACCAAATATGTACAGACCAATGTTTGGAAGTCTTGGAAAAGCTGCAGCACAAACAAGTGCTCTATTTGTTTCAAAAGCTACAGATAAAAAAAATGTCAATACAGATAAAAAAGTGCTTGAAGTGAAAAATACAAGAACTATAACAAAAAAAGATATGAAACTCAATGACTTTATAGGTGATATAACGGTTGATACTGAAACATATGATGTGAAAGTAAATGGTGAACTTATCTCATCGGATTATATGAGTGAGTTACCTATGGCAAAACGATATTTTTTATTTTAGGAAGAGATGTGATAAAAAAAGTTATACAAATAGAAAAAAATAGTGAAATAAATGACAGTGTAGAGCTTTCTTGGTTTGATATGCAAAAGCCAAACTTAACGGCTGTAACAAAAAATGGTGTAGAGTTTATCATTAAAGTAAAATTTACACATCTTCACGAAAATGATATTTTAGTTTGTGAAGATGGTTCTGCTATTGAAGTAAAAAGACTCGATGATGAGGTATATGAACTGATATTTAAAGATGCACTTACTTTTGCTAAAACAGCCTATGAGATAGGAAATAGACATCAGCCTGTGTGTATAGAAGAGTCTAAGATAACAGTTTTGGATGATATTTCACTCGATGATATTATTCAATCTTCAGAAGAAAATGACAATATAGAAGTACTCAAAACAAAGGTGTATTTTAAACCAAATGGAAAAGCACATCACTCACACTAAGGCTCTGAGTAGGTTTTTACAAATACTTGATGGGAGTTTTCCATCAGGGGCTTTTGTACACTCTTTTGGACTTGAGCCACATATTGTATTGGAAAAAGTAACAAGTGCAAATGAATTAAAAATATTTTTACAAAACTTAATCGAGTATCAGTATAAAGGGGTTGATTTTGTATTTGCAAAAAAAGTTTATGAGTTACTTGTAAATGATAAATTATCTTTGATAGAAAAAGAGGAAAAGAATTATTGTGCTATGTTAAATTTTGAGTATGCAAAAGCTTCAAAAGACTTAGGACAAAATTATCTTAAACAGATACATTTTGATATACAAAAAGAGAGTGTAAAAAACTATTTTGTGTCTGTAAAAAGTGGTCGTTCATTTGGAAATGAACTCGCTATTTTATCTGCGTATGCTTTTGAGCTTGATTTGGATATAGATCTGTTTTTGCTTTTATGGTGTAAAAAAAATATTATCAATATAGCGATGGCAAGTTTAAAAATATCACGAATAAAACCATCTGAGATACAATCTTTACTCTTTGAATTTGATGAGATATTAGAAAAAGAGATACAAGAGAGTTCTCAATATATGAATAGTTTTAATCCTTTGTTTGAAGAGGTGATATATCAGCATAAAGTTTTAGAGCCGAAGATGTTTGTGACATAAAGGAAAAATATGAGTTTAAAAATAGGAATAGCAGGACCAGTAGGAAGTGGAAAAACTTCAATAATCGAACAGTTAACAAATACTTTAAAAGATAAGTATAGTTTAGGAATTGTGACAAATGATATATATACAACAGAAGATGCAAACTATCTCAAAAATCAGCTTGATATTGATGCAAAAAGAATTGTCGGTGTAGAAACAGGTGGCTGTCCTCACACAGCAATTCGTGATGATATCTCAGCAAACCAAAAAGCAGTAGAAGAGTTAGAAAAGGATTTTAATCCTGATATTATTTTTGTAGAGAGTGGTGGTGATAATCTGAGTGCAACTTTTTCGTATGAATTGATTGATTATTATATGTATGTTATTGATGTGGCTCAAGGGGCGGATATACCTCGTAAAAAGGGGGCTGGCTTGTTGTTTAGTGATTTACTTGTTGTAAATAAAACTGATTTAGCACCTTATGTAGAGATAAATTTAGAATCGATGGAAAAAGATGTGAAAGAGAATCGAAAAAATAAACCGTATCTTTTTATGAATAAAAAAGATGAGAGTTTACAAAAGCTTGTGGAGTGGATAGAGGTATTGGTGTAAAAATACCTCTTTATTCCTATGGAACATAAGATATTTTATTTATACCACTATTAGCTTCAAAACCACACATAATATTGGCATTGACAACCGCTTGAGATGAAGCACCTCTCAGAAGATTATCTATACTTGTGTTTATAAATAATGCCGTTCCATTTTGTTCTACAAATATATCACAAAAGTTTGTCCCTGCTGTATTTTTGATGCTTACTGGTGTTTGTCTCATTCTAATAAACTCACACTCTTTATAATACTCATTTAATAGAGCCTTCGCATCAATATCTTCACTTAAAGTACAGTAGACACTCACTAACATACCTCTTGTCACAGGGATAAGATGTGGGACAAAGTTTATATTAAATTCTTTATTTTTAACAAGTTTTATTTTTTCTTGAATCTCTGGCATATGTCTATGTTTAAAGGGATTGTATGCAAATATATTGTCATTTACTGTTACAAAAGATGTCAAGTCACTGAGCTTTTTACCTGCTCCACTTACGCCACTTTTTGCATCGACAAAGATATTATCATTTTCTTTTATGTACTCGACAAATGGTAAAAGACCTAAAAGTGTAGCGGTTGGATAACACCCTGGGTTTGCTACTAGATTTGCATTTTTAATCTCATTTTCATAATATTCAGGCAGTCCGTACACAGAAGAAGGTAAATTTTCTTTATCTTCATGAGCACAATAATGCTCTTCATAAGTATCAAGCTCAAGACGATAATCAGCACTCAGATCAACCACTTTTACATTCAGTGCAAGTAACTCTTTTGCAAAAGACATAGATGTTTTATGAGGTAATGCTAAAAAACAAAGTTTTGCTATTTTTGATATTGCAACAGCATCTGCTTTTTCGACATCCATAGAGATTACTTTTTCTAAACATGGATGTAAAGCATCTATGGTTGTATCTCCACTACTATTTGCTATATAAGTCAGATTAAATTTGGGATGATTGACTAAGATTTTTACAAGTTCAAGCCCTGTATATCCACTCGCCCCTACAATCGCTACATCTAACATAACTTACTTTCATCATAATACACTTCAAGTACTTCAAACTCTTTTTTGCCACCAGGAAGTTGTGCTACAAATTCATCATCTTCGCTTTTCCCTAAAAGTTGTTTGGCTAGTGGAGAGTGAAAAGAGATATTCCCAATTTCAGGATTACTATTTACTGATGATACGATAGTATAAACAATCTCCTCTTCACTCTCAACATCAATAAGTTTCACAGTAGATCCAAAACTGACTTTTTCGTGCGTTAAAGAAGAAGGATCAATGATAATTACACGTGTGATTAAATCTTCAAGATCAGCAATTCTTTTGTTTATATTGGCTTGATCCTCTTTGGCTGCATGGTATTCTGCATTTTCTTTGAGGTCACCTAATTGTCGAGCTTCCTCAATAGCAACTAAAATAAGAGGTCTTTGTACCAGTTTCATATCATTTAAGTTTTCTGTTAATATCTGATAATCTTTTTCTGTCATTGGTTCTTTTTGCATTTTGATTCCTATTTTTTATTATTTTCTTTGAGTTGGCGTTTCCACTCTTTTTCAAACTTTTTTCTCTTTAAAAAAGAGAGATTTTCTATAAAGACATGTCCTGTAAGGTGTTCCATCTCGTGTTGCCAAGCAACAGCCAAAAACTCATGTGTCTCAAGTGTTTGTTTTTTTCCATCTCTATTGAAATATTCAACGATGATATGCTCTGCTCTTTTGACATCTGCATGATACCCAGGGATACTCAAGCATCCCTCATTAAATACAAGCTCACCATCTTTGTGGGTAATTTTTGGATTTATCGCTTCTATTAGATTCTCATCTAATTGTTTTCCATTATCTTCCCCACCTTCATTATCGATAGGTATATTGATAATCAAAACATTTAAATCAATTCCAATTTGTATAGCAGCCAATCCTACTCCACCATATTTGCTCATGGTGTCATTCATATCATCCAAAAGAGTATGAAGTTTTTGGTCAAAAACTTCAACATCTTTCGATTTTTTTCTCAAAATTGGATTTGGATAAGTTATCACTTCTCTAATCATATTTTTAATTCTTTCGTTTATTCGTGTTTGTCTATTACTTTGTCAACTAAACCATATTCACAAGCTTCTGCAGCTGACATAAAATTGTCTCTTTCTGTGTCTTCTTCGATTGTTTTTACATCTTGACCTGTATGATCTGCTAAGAGTTGATTGAGACTATCTTTTAACCTTTGTATCTCTTTGGCTTGAATTTGGATATCTGTTGATTGTCCTTGTGCTCCACCACTTGGTTGATGGATCATAATTCTTGAATTTGGAAGTGAAAATCTTTTCCCTTTTGTTCCCGCACTCAATAAAAAAGCACCCATAGAAGCAGCTTGACCGATACAAATAGTACAAATATCAGGTTTGATATAGTTCATCGTATCAAACATACTCATACCAGCAGTTACTACTCCACCTGGAGAATTTATATATAAGTAGATATCCTTTTCAGGATCTTCAGCTTCTAAAAATAAAAGCTGAGCTACTACAGTTGAAGCAACTTGATCATTTACTTCACCACTAAGCATAATAATTCTATCTTTTAAAAGACGAGAGTAGATGTCGTAACTTCTCTCTCCTCGTCCTGTTTGTTCAACAACTACAGGTATATAAGACATTATTTCCCTGCTTTTTCGTCTAATAATTTAGTGATCACTTTTTGCTCAATCATTGACATTTTAATTGCTGGTAAATATCCTGCTTCTTCGTATTGTTTGATGAGAGCTTGACCATCTTGACCTTGCATCATCGCTTCATAGTATAAAGTTTGAGTTACTTCTTGATCTTCAACTGTTACACCCTCAGCTTTTGCTAAAGCATCAATAATAAATGTAGCTTTTACACTTTTTGTAGCTTCTGGTTTCGCTTCTTCTCTCATAGTTTCAATTTTTGCTTGATCCTCTTTGAGTGCATTTAACTCCTCTTCAGACATAGTTCTTACTTGATTATTTAAAAGTTGAGAAATCTCTTGCTCTAAAACTGAAGTAGGTACTTCAAAAGAGATAGATTCTACTAAAGATTCTAAATATTTAGGTTTTAAATCTTCATTGTAATATTTTGAAGATTTTTCTAATTCAATTTGTTCTTTGATTTTGATTGTTAATAATTCAAGTGTTGGGTTCTCTTCATTCCCTAGTACTTTTGCTGCAAATTCATCATCGATAACTGGAGTAGTTTTTGCTTGAATTTCATGTAAAGTTACTTTGAATACTACCTCTGCACCTGCTAAATCAGCAGATTGGTATTGTTCTGGAAATGTTACAGTGATATCTTTTTGCTCACCATAGTTCATACCAATTACTTGATCTTCAAATCCTGGGATAAATGAACCAGAACCAATCTCTAAACTATGACCATCTGCTTTTCCACCCTCAAATGCAACACCATCTTTAAATCCCTCAAAATCAATAAGAGTAAAATCACCTGATTGTACTTCTCTTGGAGTTTCGATTTTTTCTAAAGGTGCACCTTGAGCTGCCATTGTTTTGATTTTGTCAGCGATCTCTTCTTCTGTTACAACAGTTGGTTCAATTTCTGGTAAAAGTGCTTTGTAATCACCTAAATCAATAGCTGGTCTACAAGATAATTCAATAGCAATTTCAATATTACCATTTTCTAATTTATCAAATTTAGTGATTGCTGGCTCACCAATGAGGTCAGTATTAGAGATCTCTAATTCTTTTAAAGCATCTCCTAAAATAGCTCGGATAACTTCACCCTCTGCATCTTGAGTCAATTTATCAGCATATCTGCTTTTTACAACAGCTACAGGAACTTTTCCTTTTCTAAAACCCTGAACATCTAGAGTTTTAGAAGCTTCTTTTGCTAATTTGTTTAAGTTAGTTTCAATTTCACTAGCTTCTATTGTTGCAGTTACAACTGCATTTGCTTCATTTGTTTTTGTTGCGTTAAATTTCATATATATGAACTCCGTGTTTAATAATTTTCAATGATTTTATCGAAATTTAGCTTATAAAAATATAGTATTTATCATTTGGCTTTAAAGAGACTTTTGGATATAATCACAAGAACATATAAAATAAAGGTAAAGTTATGAATGATTATATACTTGTATCGGGTACTGCAAATCCTGAATTTGCACAAAAAATTGCAACATCTTTAGGGAGAGAATTAGCTGAAGTTGAAGTAAAAAGATTTAGTGATGGTGAGATAAATGTAAATATTACAGAGTCAGTAAGAGGGAAAGATGTATTTATCATCCAGCCCACATGTGCCCCTGCAAATGATAATCTTATGGAGCTTTTAATTATTGTGGATGCTTTAAAAAGAAGTAGTGCTGGGAGTATAAATGCTGTTATCCCTTATTTTGGATACGCAAGACAAGATAGAAAAGCAGCTCCTAGAGTCCCTATTTCGGCAAAATTAGTAGCTGATATGATAGAAACAGCGGGAGTTCAAAGGGTAATCACTGTTGATTTACATGCTTCTCAAATACAAGGATTTTTTAATATACCAGTAGATCATCTTACAGGATCTGTTTTATTTGTAGATTATATCAAAAATAAAAACCTACCAAATCCTATCATCGCATCTCCAGATGTAGGTGGTGTTGCACGAGCCAGAACATATGCTGAATCTTTAGGATATGATCTTGTCATTGTAGATAAAAAAAGAGAAAAAGCAAACGAATCTGAAGTGATGAATATCATTGGTGATGTTACAGGTCGTGATGTGATTATACTTGATGATATGGTTGATACAGCTGGAACACTTACAAAAGCTGCAGATGTTCTCAAAGCAAAAGGGGCTACAAGTGTGATGGCATGTTGTACGCATGGTGTATTGAGTGGACCAGCATTTGACAGAATTGAAAAAAGTGCATTGGATGAGTTGGTTATTACTGATACTATCCCTTTAAAAGATGCTCATTCAAAAATAAATGTATTATCAGCAGCAGAGATAACTGCTATGACAATTAAAAGAATATATACAAATGAATCTATTCAAAGTATATTTATATAAAATAAAAGGAATTTAAAATGAAAAAAATAATATTATCTTCAGTATTAGCTGCAAATTTATTAGTAGCAAGTGATTATAACTATGAGATTACACCAATGGTTGGGTATGTAGATACAAAAGAGCATGTAGATATTGAAAATCACATGATCTATGGTCTTGGAGTAGCTAGAAACCTTGAAGAGGGATACAAGTTTGACAAATTAGAGATTGGGTTGATGCAATCAGGAAGTAGTGACTATGAAGATAGCAAAGAAACTACAAAAATTACTCTTCTTTCATTAAATGGAATTAAAGAGTACAAAATCAACGAGGCCTTTAATTTATATGCATTGGCTGGTTTAGGGTATGAAAGAATTTCAAATGCACAGTATAGAAATGAATCAGATCCATTTTTTAACTATGGTGTAGGAGCTGCATACTCTTTTACAGAAAAATTAGCTCTAAAATTAGATGTACGGCATGAATTAAAATTTGATGGTGATAGAGATGTGATCTACACATTAGGTTTAGCGATTCCATTTGGTCAAAAATCATCAAATGCACCAGCTGATTTAGATGGTGACAATGATGGTGTTTTAGATTCTATTGACCAATGTCCAACTACACAAGCAGGTGTAAATGTTGATGCAAATGGCTGTGCTATAGTAATGGATAGTGATAATGATGGTGTAGTTGATTCACAAGATCAATGTCCAAGCTCAGCAGCAGGTGCAATTGTAGATGCAAGTGGTTGTGAAATGGATAGTGATAATGATGGTGTGGTTGATTCACAAGATCAATGTAGAGCTACAAAAGAAGGTGCTGAAGTTGATGCAAATGGTTGTACAATTATCCCTTTAATCGATACAGATAATGATGGTGTATTGGATTCTGCTGATCTTTGTCCTACAACACAAGCAGGTGTAGAAGTAGATCTAAATGGTTGTGAAATTTTAGTAAAACCAGCACAATTAGGTATCGTTTTTAAAACAAACAGTGATAAAATCAAAACAAGTGATATTGCAAAATTTGAAAAATATGCGAACTATGTACAAAAAGTTGATTCTGCAAAAATTATTTTGGAAGCACATACAGATTCTATTGGAGCAGCTGCTTATAATTTGAATCTTTCGAAAAGAAGAGCAGATAGTGCAAAAAAACAACTTGTTTCTATGGGTGTAGATAGCAATAAAATTGAAGCAGTTGGATATGGTGAAACAAAACCACTTGTATCAAATGACACAGCAGAAAATAGAGCAAAAAACAGAAGAGTTACTGCTAGAATAGAAAACTAGTAAATATTAGATGAGAGTAGATTTCAGTTCTCATCTAATATATCAACTTTACTTAAATAGTTTTCTTATCTATTTATTTCCCTAGCCTTAACAGTATCTTTCCCTACAAACTCTTTTTCATTAGTATTTTGTACAACCAATTTAGCAATAGTATCTGTTTGAGTTGCTACATCATTGGTTTGAGTTGCTATCATTGCATTTTGTTGTGTTTGTTGATCAAGTTGGTTGACGGCATCGTTTATTTGTTCGATACCTATAAGCTGTTCTTTTGATGCTGATTCTACATCTGAGATAATCTCTATTGTTTTTGTTATATTATCATTGAGTCCTGTATATCCCTCTATCATTTTATTTGCTATATTTTTACCATTATCTGCTTTTGATGTTGCTTTTTCTACTAAAGCTTTTATCTCATTTGCAGCTTCTGCACTTCTTGAAGCTAGGTTTCTAACTTCTTGAGCTACCACAGCGAACCCTTTACCAGCTTCACCTGCTGTTGCAGCTTCTACGGCTGCATTGAGTGAGAGTATATTTGTTTGAAATGCTATTTGATCTATTACACTTATAGCTTCACTTATTGCATTGACTTCTGTATCTATCTCATTCATGGCTTTTGTTGTCTGATTTGCTAACTCTTTCCCCTCATTTGATGAACTTGAAAGTTCATTCGCATATCCTGACATTTTTACTATGTTTTGTGTATTTGATGAAATATTACTTGTGATTTGTTCCAATGCTGCTGCTGTTTCTTCTAAACTAGCTGCTGCTTCATTTGAGTTATTATTGAGTTTTGTTACATTTAATAATAATATTTGTGAACTACTTTCTAGAGTTAATCCATTTTGTTTGTTTTCTACTAGCATAGTAGTAATTGAGTCTTTTAAATTATTAATATCATTTACTAATACTTCAAAAACACCACCTTTTTCAATATTATTCAAACTTAATGTTCCTCTATAATCATTTACTGCATATTGTTCTAAAATAACATTCATATTTAAATAATGTTGTTTTGTAGCTTTTATCATATCATTTACTACATCTTTAAATTCATTTAAAGATTTATTTTCTGTATTATTTAAAATATGCTGAGAATACCATCCATGTTTAACTCGATTTATTACTATCCTTGCTTCATCTATAAGTTTTGTATCTTGTTCTATCAATGATTTTGTTTTAAGGATATTTTCATTGACAATTTTTGCCATTATTCCAAATTCATCTTGATTACAATCATCTAAAAATTGTACATTAGCTGTTTCTTTGTTTAAATAGTTAAAAAAGATTAATAACCCTTGCTGAAAACTATTGAGTGAATTTACAATTTGTTTTGATAATAAGACAGATATAGTAATAAATAATAAAATTGAAGAAATTGCTATTACAATAAGAATATTATGAAGTGCATCTTTGGATTCTTGTTTTAAACCAATAGCACTTTTATTGATAACTTTTAGTTTTTTCCCAAGATTTAATCCAATATTGACCATCTTTTTTATAACTACACTAATCTCTTTACTCTCTTTTTCTATACCACTTTTATACTCAACTATTCTTTTTGATGCAAACATATCAAAATAATTGATATACTCTTTTGATAAACTAATAATATCATCACATAAAATTCTATTATCTTTTACAATTAATCTTGGTTTTAAATCTGATACATGTATATTTAATATTTTAAAAGCAGTTCGAACATTTTGTGCTGTTTTATCACTTGGTTGTCTTAGATATTGATAAACTGCAATTCTACCTTCTTGTACCTCTTGTATAAATATTTCTGTTTGTAAAGCAGCATTTGCTCTTTTATTTGTAATTTCATTATAATAAGTAAATACTACACCAGAAATAACAACTATGATGATAAAAGTGATAGGTAAAAACATAAGCTTAACATGGGTTTTAAAATTTTTCAACATAAATATCCTCAACTATTTTTATGTAGCCATTATATATTTTATTTTATTTTATTTTATTTTAATTAAGTGATATAAATTCTTGCTACATTTTACTACTATCATAAAGTGTCTTTATCTATTTATCTCCATCTCCCTAGCCGTAACAGTCTCTTTCCCTACAAACTCTTTTTCATTAGCATTTGTAACTACAAGTTTAGCTATCTTATCTGTTTGTACTGCTACATCTTTTGTTTCTGAAGCTATCATAGCATTTTGTTGGGTTTGTTGATCTAGGGAATTTACAGCATCATTTATCTGTTCTATCCCTTGTAGTTGTTCTTTACTTGAATGTTCTACATCTGAGATGATCTCTATAGTTTTTGTTATATTATTATTTAATCCTTCATATCCCTCAATCATCTTATGTGCTATTATTTTTCCATTGTTTGCTTTTTCAGTTGCATTTCCAACTAAAGCTTTTATCTCATTTGCAGCTTCTGCACTTCTTGAAGCTAAGTTTCTTACTTCTTGAGCTACCACTGCAAATCCTTTACCAGCTTCACCTGCTGTTGCCGCTTCTACGGCTGCATTTAATGAGAGTATATTTGTTTGAAATGCTATTTGGTCTATCACACTTATAGCTTCATTAATAGCACTTACTTCTGTATCTATTTCATTCATTGCTGTTGTTGTCTCTCGTGCTAAATATTTACCCTCATTTGATGACTCTGTTAATTGGTTAGCAAATCCTGACATTTTAATAATATTATTTGTATTACTAGATATATTACTTGTAATTTGTTCCAATGCCGCAGCTGTTTCTTCGAGTGAAGCTGCTGCAGCATTTGAATTATTATTGAGCTTTGTTACATTTTTAAGTAATATATTTGAACTACTTTCTAGAGTTAATCCATTTTGTTTGTTTTCTACTAGCATTTCATTTATAATATCAGCTAAACTATTTAGACCTTGTGAAGTTTTACCTGTTGGATTTGAAATACGATGAGTAAAATCTAATGCTTGAAATTGATTAAGAGCTAATTGTATTTTTTTTACATCTCCACAAATATTTTGAGCCATTACATCTAACATCTCATTAAATATAACCCTTAAATCATGTAGTGACTTATTTTCAGTGTCCACATCTACATGTTTATGCAGAACACCATCCCTTGCTAAGTCAACTACTCTTTTTACATCCTCTATTAATAATGAATCTTGTTTTAACCCATCTTCTAGAGTTTGTAGATATTGGTTAAAGTTTTCTGCAATTTCACCCAACTCATCTTTTGATCTTATTTCAACTCTTGATGATGTATCTTGACTTTCTAATAAATTTAAAATACCTTTATTTAAGCTTTGAAGTGCATTTGTTATATTTCTAGATAAAATTGTTGCTAGTATTAACCCTAATATTAATATAATACTAGTAATTAGTATTAAATCACGTTTTATGTTAGCAGCAGTAGAAGCTTCTTTCTCACTAGCTTCCTTTAATTCACTTTTTATAGACAAAATAACTTTATTTATATCATTTTCCATGCTACCAGATGCACCATCTATATCATCATCAAGTTTAGCAAATGCATCATTATTAGCTTTTATTTCAATAAGATGTTTAAGTTTAATTTTAATAATTGGTTCAAGCTTTTTAAAAGAGTTTATTATTTTAGATAACAACTCCTTTTCCTCATCAGTATCAGCTAATGCTATCAAATCATTTTCTTTTTCCCAAACTTTATTAAATAAAGAGTTTAGTTCATCTCTCCTATCGCTTGATATGACACCACTATCTCTATCGATTATACTATCCATAGCAACAAGTGTTATAGATGTATTTAAAAGTTTTAGATTTTCTACTTTTGCAACTTGTTCATATCTTATAGATTTTTCATCTGCTATTTGATCAAATGTTACAACTAATGAATATATTACAAATTCCATTACTAGAACAATTGAAATTATTAATATAAAAGCACTATTTAACTTACTTTTTATTGTCATGTTATTTAACATATATACCCTTTTGTCATTTTTAATGACACGAGTATATTATTTGTTTAATTTAGGTTGTCTTAATTAAGTTATTTTTTATTAAAAAAACATTAAACCTTATTATTAATAGTACTTCTAAAAATAGAGTAAAAATCTTATAATTCTCAAATGTGTAAAGAATTGTAAAATAAATTCATTATTTAGTTCAAATGAAATAATAAATAAACCCTTTTTTAAAGCATTTAAAACCACTATTTAACTATAATTAAAAGAGAAATTATCATAAAAAGTGGGTATAAGATAACAGAATTATTTGATTATGAGTTTCAACTAAATGAGATTATTGATTGGGAATTATTTAGGAAGCTTATTGAAGAAGTATTAGCTAAAGATAATAGAAAAAGTAATGCAGGGGAAAAACCATATGATAAGCTTTTAATGTTCAAGGTAGTCTTCTTAGAACGATATTACAATTTGTCGGATAAATAGACAGAATTTCAGATAAAAGATAGATTATCATTCTTAGATTTTTTAGGTCTACAAATAGTGATAGTGTACCTGATAGAAATACAATTTGGTTGTTTAAAGAAGAGCTAAAAGAGAAAGATTTATCTAATGGTGTAGTAGTGCTAAAGAAGGAACAATAGTTGACGCTAACTGATCTGTCAACCCTATATCATACTAATCATAAAAAATTCTAAGCAGCAGTTTCAGTTTGTAACATCATATTTTCGAACTCTACTGGGGACAAATTTTTATTTGAACTATGCATTCTTTG
>Ga0193955_1000169_pt1 | contig 41539 bp, 39 predicted proteins | sample BB_6_MG_FD_140343 | JGI IMG/M metagenome (GOLD analysis project Ga0193955, IMG submission 140343) | Microbial mat bacterial communities from the Broadkill River, Lewes, Delaware, United States - BB_6_MG | ecosystem: Environmental > Aquatic > Freshwater > River > Microbial mats | place: USA... | reverse complement strand
CTTTTGCGACTGTCATATTTGATAAAAACTTATTTAATCAAAGTGCCAGTTTAGGTTCATTTCGAGGGGATGGACACAACCCCATATAAGAGCTCGTTAGGCTAAGAAACAAAAAAGATGAGCATAACGCTCACCTTTTTAGTTGTAGTGATTTTTAACATCAACTTAAAATAATTTAAACTTTCTTAATAAAAATATTTATATGATCAGCAACTACTACCATGTTCAATATGAAAAGGAATTTTTATCGAGTCTGTTGCTCTATCAATAAAAAGCTCAGCTGCTTTTATTCCCTTTTCTTCACTGTTTTGATGTACCGTCGTTAACGGTGGTGACGATCGTAAAGCTTCTTCAATGCCATCAAATCCTACTACGCTAATATCTTCAGGGATTTTTAAACCCATTGAATGAATTTCATTAATCGCGGCTAATGCAATAAGATCACTCATACAAAGTAAAACATTTGGTCGAGGTGTTGAAGTAAGTGCTTCTCTGGCAGCAATCAACGCATAATGATGATTACTTTTAGGAATATTCCATATCCGGTCCGACCTTAAATTAACGTTCAACTCTGCTATTGCTTTTTTATAACCATTCAAACGCTGATGCGAAATAGAACAATCAAAATTTGATGACGGTAATTCATATACACGACAAGTTAAATTTGAATCGATCAACCTTAAACCAAGAATTGCTACATCATCATCTTTTGATTTGATAGCCAATTTCGCAATTTCGTAAGCAGCCCTTTCATTATCTATACCTACTGAGGCCTTACGATGAATATCAAAATCGGCTGTTACAACTTTTTTAGCAGTGGTTCGTAATTGTTCAATAAGCTCAGGGTTTCTTGGACTACCATAACAAATAAAACCATCAACAAAGTCAGCAACAGAATTAATATTGTCTGAAATACCTGAAAATAATAACAAATTAACTTTGTTCTTTTCGAGAACTGAAGAAACGCCTTTAACAAAATCATTAGCAACAGGGTCTGTTATCATGTATTCAACGCTGTCTGGTAGCACCAACGCAACAATATTAAACTTACCGTTTCTTAACGATTGTGCAGCTTTATTAGGACCTGAGTAACCTAGTTTTGCGCATGATGCGAGAATTTCTTCTCTACGTTGCTTAGAGAGTTGGTCTGGTCGATTGAATGCATTTGAAACCGTCGCATTCGACACACCAATTTCATTAGCAATGCTTTTCAGTGTCCACACTTTCTTTTTCGTCATGGTTACCTTATTTGTTCAGCTAAATCGAAATTACACACAGTTATATTTCATATCAATAGGAAAAGAATCTAATAGGTTATGTAGACTAACTGTATATAAGTCATTATTTTCTATAATCTCTATTTGAGCATTCCTATCAACTAAGTCAACAGTAAGCGTTGCACATTGCTCATTGTTTTTCCAGTTCATTTTCAAAATTTCCCCTTGATTTTTAATGGTAAATTCCCCATTAAATGCGTCACATCGATTACGTAATTGAATAAGACTAATCATTGCCTTAGTAAACGGTTTTTGTAATGCTTGTTTAATATTTTCACTATCAAGATATGGGCGGTTAATGTCACGACCAATATTAGTTTTTGACAATAATACCATGGCATTTTTTTCGCCTAACAAGCCCGCATAATAAACTTGTGGTACACCTGGAGAAAAGAACTGAATGGCTCTAGCAAGTAAATAGTCAAAGTCATTTTGCCCAAGTGCATCATAATAGGTACAATTTACCTGATATAAATCAACGTTACTTGCTGCAGCACCCGTTGCTTTTTGGCTTTCACCTGCACTATTTTCATGAATTTTATTCACTAAATCATCAATATCACTTTCAGTGAGTAATCCAGGTTTACCATTCATTGGACCAACATCAATAATGCCAATACCATCATGTGTATCTAATACTGTAATACAATTTTTTGGTGATATTTCTAACCATTTAGTGAGTGCTGTAAAATCTTTACTAAAAAGGCTATGCAATATTAAAGGGGGTAAGGCAAAATCATAAACTCGGTCAACTCGCTTTGCAATATCTATTTGAGTTTTATAGTAAGCATGAATTTCTACAAGGGTTTCAATACCTAAGTTATTAGCTTTTTTACTTAATTCATCAATAAATTCAAATGTTTCATCAAGCATAAAACAACTTGTTCCTGCCTTTTTAAGTGCGTAACCTGCCGCATCTAAGCGGATCATTTTAATATTATTGTCTGCAAATGTTTTTAAAATACGGCTTAAGTAGTCTTGTCCTATTGTTGAGGTAATATCAATATCAATTTGGTTATCTGTGAATGTTGTCCAGAAGTCGGCGGTTTCATTATTTGGTAATGCAAAATTAGTAAAGCAACTACCTGGTCTTGGGCGATAAATTTTCTTTCTATCTTCTTCTGTTAAACCATAAGGAAACACTTTATCTTTGGTTAAAAATAAATCCCAAAAATCAGAATTCTTACCGTTAGCTAATACATCTTTGAATTCATTAGACTTGGCAGACATATGGTTAACAATAAGATCAGCCATCAATTCATGCCCTTCCCCTAATGCTTTTATATCACTCCAAGTGCCTAATCGACCATCAACTTGAGTATGATCTATAGGATCAAAGCCCGCATCACTACCATCAATTGGATAATAAAACGGCAATAAATGAACACCTGAAAACAAATCGGTAAGTTGGTTATTTAAAAGTTTATTTAAGGCCTGGGTATCTGCCCCTGTTAACCTATCGATGTAGGTGATTAGCTGAACATTGTTTTTCATAAGTCTACCATTAAATTTAAAGTTGCATCTTAATCGATTAAGCTCTATCTTTATATACTATGTAACTTTAAGCAAGAATAATTTCAACTTTTTAAGTTACTCTCGGTATTACCTACTCATAATAAAAAATAAATTGTACTGAAATTAGTCACTATAAATATTACAAAGTCCAAACTAATTTTTTCTGTATCGTTTAGAATCTAGCAAGGGGATCATAAAAATGACAATAACATCTAATACTGCACCGTTATCTTTTAAAGAAAAAGTTGGTTATGGAATGGGAGATATGGCATCTAACTTTTATATGGGGTTCTTTGCGCTGTTTCTTCTTTATTATTACACTGATGTATACGGTATTTCTGCAGCGGCAGCTGCAACTATGTTATTAGTAACTAAATTTATTGATGCCATTAGTGATCCTGCCATGGGTTTACTAACCGATCGCACATTCACTAAGTGGGGTAAGTACCGCCCTTATTTACTTTGGATGGCCATTCCTTATGCATTGCTCGGCTATCTATTATTTTTAGGCCCTGAATTTGGTAACACAGGCAAGCTAATTTTTGCTTATGTTTCATATTCATTAGTAATGCTAGCTTATACAGCAATTAATGTTCCTTATTCTGGTTTAATGGCGGTTATTCATCCAGAATCAGTTGAGCGTACCAAAGCAGCTCAATTTAGATTTATTTTTGCTTCAATTGGTTCATTGGTTGTTGGTGCTTCAGCTAAGCCTTTAGTAGAGTTTTTAGGCGGTGGTGATGAACTACTCGGTTTTCGTCTAACTATCATTCTATTTGCTGTACTTTCAGTTATTGTGTTTTGGTATACTTTTACCGTAACAAAAGAAAGGGTAATGCCTAAAAAGCATAAGGTAAGTATTAAGGAAGATATGACTAATTTATTAGCCAATAAGTCATGGTTGATACTGGTATGTACGGGTATTTTTGTTGTAATTGGCTTGGTTGCTCGTTTTGCATCAATTGCTTATTACACCAAATATTATATGGGGGATGATGGCACAAATATTTTATTGTGGATGGATCAAACCACGCTTATTATTTCATGTGGCTTGTTAGGGCAACTCTGTGGCGCACTGGTTACCCCCATATTAGTAGCACGCTTTGAGAAGCATAGATTAATGTTTACCATCAATTTATTCCATGCAATATTATTATTCTTCGGTTTTACTATTTCGTCCGATAATCTTGCTCTGACAACCATAATTCATACTTTAGGCATAACCACTTTCGGTATTGCAATTACACTGTTATTCACTATGTATACTGATTGTGTGGAGTACGGTGAATGGAAAACTGGTAACAATAGTGCAGGTTTAACTGTATCCGCATCAATGTTTTCATTAAAATTTGGCTCAGCCGTTGGTGGTGCATTACCTGGTTTTATTCTTGCTGCATTTGGTTTTATTGCTAATCAGCACCAAACGCCAGAATCAATCGAAGGTATACGTTATATGTTTAATATATTACCCGCTATTTTCTTTCTACTTGGGGCTGTGTTAATTCTTTTCTATAAGATAGATCGTAATCAATTAAAACAAATTGAACATGAACTAGCTAAACGCCGCACACAAGCTGAGCATCATTAATAACAAGTCTATTGATTAACGTCTCGGCATAACATCCGTTGACGTTATACTTATACAGTTTTTCTGTAACAACTACTTCAAACAACAGAACGTTAAAACTAAATTAGTTTATTTATCAAATCATTAGTAAAAAAATAAAATGAAATATAAAAAACACTTGCAAAATCACCATAATTCAAACTACCATCAAACTTAATCGATTAAGTTATAAATATAACTAGAGCTTTTTCAGATTATAAACATATACTTTAAAAACATGGGGTGAGAACATGAAAAAAGTTACATATAAAAAATTAATATTAAGTACATTAGCCATGGCTGTCTGTTCGAGCTTAAGTGCAGCAGAAACTAATAAGACAGAAGAAGTAAAAACTAAAGGTATTGATTTTGAAAAAATTGTTGTTACTGGCTCGGTTGGTCGTGGAACAACAGTGATGGAATCAAGTGTCTCTGTAAGTAGCATATCAGCAGATCAAATTGAAATAACCACACCACGAAGTAGTGCAGAAGCGTTTAGAAATATCCCAGGTGTTCGAGCAGAAGCATCAGGAGGTGACGGTAACGCTAACCTTGCGGTACGTGGACTTCCTGTAGCAGCTGGTGGTGCAAAATTCATGCAGATTCAAGAAGATGGCTTACCCATACTACAATTTGGTGATATTGCTTTTGGTAATACCGATATTTTCTTGCGTATTGATTCAACAATGGACTCTATTGATGCGATTCGTGGTGGTTCTGCATCAACTCTTGCAACAAACGCACCGGGCGGCATAATTAATATTGTAAGCAAAACAGGTGAAGGTGACGAAGGAAGTGTTGCAACAACCATTGGTTTAGATTACGACTCTACTCGCACAGACTTTCAATTTGGCGGTGAAATTAATGACTCTACCTATTTTCATATTGGCGGCTTCTACCGCCAAGGTGAAGGTGTACGTGATACAGGTTATACGGGTAATAAAGGGGGTCAAATAAAAGCGAATATTACCAAAGAATTTAGTGATGGCTACGTTAGACTATATTTTAAACACCTAGATGATACCACAACTGCCTATTTACCTATGCCTGTGCATGCCGATGGTTCTTCAGTAACAGGATTTGACGCTTCTACAGGTACTCCGCATACGCCTTACCATACAACCATGCTTACCACAGATGGAAATGGAAACAAACGTCGTTCAGATATGCGAAATGGTATGAGCCCTAAAGTTGATGCGATTGGCTTAGAAGCCGTTTTCGATTTAGGTAATGACTGGTCTGTTGAAAACAGAATGAGAATTTCTCGTACAAAAGGTAGCTTTACTGCCCCAATGCCTGAAAGCATTCAAGATAGCCAAACTCTGGCAAACAGCATCGCGGGTTCAGGTGCAACATTGACCTATGCTAATGGCTCTCAAGCAGGTACCCCATATACAGCAACTAACCTAATGCGTGTTCATTCCTTTGATGTGGAAATGACAGACTTAGACTTTATGGTAAATGATTTCAAAGTTATCAAAACAATGAATGACACCAGCTTTACCTTTGGTTTATATAACTCATCTCAAAATATACAACAATCTTGGTTATGGAACTCTTACCTATATGAAGTAAAGGGGCAAGATGCTGCACTTGTTGATGTAACGGCTGCTGATGGTACTACATTTTCTAACAATGGTGTCATTGCTTATGGTGTTCCTGCGTGGGGCAACTGTTGTACTCGTAATTATGACTTAGCCTATTCAATCACAGCCCCATACGCTTCATTTAGTACAAGTTTTGATAACATAAATATTGACGGTAGCATTCGCTTTGACAGTGGTACTGCAACGGGGTCTTTCTCAGGTTCAACTCAATCAGCAATAGACCTAAACAGCGATGGTACTATTCATCAAATAGAAACAAGTGTTTCAACTGTAAACAATAGTGCCGCTAACAATGTAAATTATGATTGGAATTATGTATCTTACTCATTCGGCGCAAACATTAAAATAAATGATGATTTAGCTGCATTTGGTCGCATCAGCAGAGGCGCAACAGCAAATGCTGATCGCTTAGCATTTGGTAAAATTGATGCTGCAGGCATTGCAAAAGATGAAGATATCTATGATGAAGTTGACCAAATAGAACTTGGTGTTAAATTCCGTCAAGATGAACTATCTGTATTTGCGACTGCGTTCTTTGCGCAAACTCAAGAACAAAACTTTGAAGCAACCAGCCAAAGATTCTTTGACCGTGAATATGAGTCAAAGGGTATTGAAATTGAATCAACTTACTATATTGGTGATTTTGATGTACGAGCTAACTTAACGTGGACTGATTCTGAAATAACAAAAGATGCACTTAACCCCTCTGTTGTTGGTAATACACCAAGAAGACAAGCAGATATTGTTTACTCAATAACAGGTCGCTATAACTTTGACCAAGGCTCTGTTGGGCTGAACGTAATCGGTACCACAGATTCATTTGCGCAAGATAACTTTGACCAAACCGATCCTGATGCACTGATGTTAGATGCCTACGCACAAGTGAATGCGTTTGCTCAATATAATCTTTCAGACTCATTCAGCGTATCTTTAAATGTTAATAACTTATTTGAAACAGTGGGCATCACCGAAGCAGAAGAAGCTACAGCCGCAACTAATAAAACAATTATTCGTGCACGCTCAATACAAGGACGTTCCACAAGTTTAACGCTTAAATACGATTTTTAAGCATTAAATTTAAAACTTTACAGAAAGTAAGGTAAGTAATAAACAAGCCCATTTTATATGGGCTTTTTTAAAAAGGTATATTTATGATTTCTTTACTCAGTTATGGTGAAGTGTTGGTAGATTTTTTACCAACAACTAATAACAACCCTAGTTACATGCCATTAGCAGGAGGTGCGCCTGCAAATGTTGCAGTTGCCTACGCAAAATTAGGTGGAATAGGCTATTTTGCAGGGGGAATTAGCAAAGATAATTTTGGTAATATGCTAATACAACAACTAGAACATGAAGGGGTTAATACTACTTTTGTCAAAAGAATACCTGATGCTAATACTGCGTTAGTGCTAGTCAGCTTAGACCAATATGGTGAGCGAACATTCAACTTTTATCGCCATAATACAGCTGATACCTATTACGGAAAAACACAAATAGATAACATCGATTGGCAAAATGTTGGTATTTTTCATTATTGTTCAAACACACTCACAAATGAATCAATGTATCTTGATACACTCTACGCCATACAAAATGCAAAAAGTAATAATATTTTAGTCAGTTTTGATGTTAATTTACGCCAACAACTTTGGCATAACTTAGCATTACTACCCGAGTATGTTGAAGCCTGCATACAAAAAAGTGATATAGTAAAGTTAAGTAAAGATGAAGCTAAATATTTAGCTAATATTAAAAAAGTAACTATTGAAGATTATGTAAATTATTTATTATCACTAGGAGCTAAACTCATTATTATTACAGATGGAGAAAATGCAGTTAACGTAACCAGCACCCACTTTTCCGAAAAGCTTAACGTTCCTAAAGTATCGGCACTTGATACAACAGGCGCTGGCGATAGTTTCATTTCAGGTTTTCTGTTTTCATTAACTCAATCAATTAATGATAATATACAGCTAACAACATTATTTGATGCTATTGAGCAACCTCATCCTGTAACTACGGCTGTTTTATTTGGGGCTAAATGCGGTGCTTTTACTTGTCAGAAAAAAGGAGCCTTTACAGCACTACCTTACATAACTGACTTGTAATTCACGTTAAAAAATTATTAATGAATACAATACATGTACTTATTCAGCTTCAGCATTGTGTAAATTGCACAATGCGCTTATTTTATTGCTCTCTTTAAATAAAGTAGATAATACCAATCTCACTAACTATGTGATCATTTCTACTGGTTAAAACAACCAACTACTGCGTTATTTAATAAGTAGAACAACTAGTTATTAAAATAAATGCCTTGTATTTGACTGTTTTTCCTGCGTATAAAGTAGATCACCTAATTAATGAAACTGGTATAACTTACGATATAATGATTGTAAAATCATCATTATATCGGGGAAAATATCAATTGAATGCCCAAATAAAAATTGACTATTTACATAGTATTGACCAAATATCGGTTAATGATTGGCAAAATTTAAACCAATCAACCTGCCCTTTCCTACATTATGATTTTTTTAACGCCCTTGAAGCAAGTCAGTCCGTGAGTATTCAGCAAGGATGGGAACCTCACCATCTTGTGGCGTCAGTTAATGAAGAAATAACAGCCTTTATGCCACTGTATTTAAAAAGTCATTCTTGGGGCGAATATGTTTTTGACTGGGATTGGGCTGATGTTTTTCAGCGCTATAATATTAATTATTACCCTAAATTAGTGGCGACTATTCCATTTACACCAATTAATAGTGATAAAGTTTTTTCTTCTACACTGCATATTAATGATTTATTTACCCCTTTAATCAAGCATTGCCAACAAAAAAATATTAATAGTTGGCATATTCTGTTCTGTAATGAAGTCAACATGGCATTACCTGATGATGTTTATCAGCGCAACACAGTGCAATTTCACTGGTTTAACCGTGATTACAAATCATTTAACGATTTTCTACACAGTTTTACCTCGCGTAAACGAAAAAACACGAAAAAAGAAAGGCTATCAATCAGTCAACAAGGATTAAAAACCCGCCAATTAAAAGGCAATGAAATAACATCTAAAGACATAGATTTTTTTTATTTAACCTACCAACTTACTTATTTAAAACGCGGTCACCAACCCCATTTAAGCTACAATTTTTTTAAACAAATTTTTAATACCATGCCAAAAAATATTTTATTAATCATTGCCAGTGATGGACAAGAAGATGTTGCCTGTGCTTTGTTTTTGTACAACAGCTCTCACCTTTATGGTCGTTACTGGGGCTGCACTAAAACGTATAGCAATTTACACTTCGAGCTTTGCTATTATCAAGGCATAGAGTTCTGTATTAACAATAAGATAAGTACATTTAATCCTGGCACTCAAGGTGAACATAAGATAAAACGAGGCTTCGAACCCGTTTTAACACATTCATATCATTGGATCAAACACCCTAATTTTAAAGAAGCGATTAAAAATTTTTGTCAACAAGAGCAAATGCATATGTTAACGTATCAACAACAATGTCAGCAGTTATTACCTTTCAAAAAGTAACGCCTATCACCATAAGAAAAAATAATGAATAAACCTTTCTCGCAAGCATGTGAAAATAATAAACGTCCAATTTTAAGCTATTTAGCCAACATTTTTGCTAACAAAAAATATGTATTGGAAATAGGGTCAGGCACGGGGCAACACGCCAGTTATTTTGGTCAGCACCTACCTAACCTAATATGGCAAACCAGTGATTTATTAGAAAACCATCAAGGTATTAATTTATGGTTAGATGAAGCCGACTGTCCTAATGTACTCAGACCTATTGTTATTGATTTAAATAAACCGTGGCATAATCCTCAAGAAAATATTCCCCTTGATGCTTTATACACTGCCAATACATTGCATATTATTAGCTGGCCGTTAGTAATTAAATTTTTTCAAGCGATAAAAGATAATTTAACGTCATCTGCGACGGTTTGTATATATGGCCCGTTTAACTATCATGGAAAGTTTACTAGCGAAAGCAATGCTAATTTTGATGTGTGGCTTAAAGAAAGAGATGTAAACAGTGGGATTCGTAATATCGAAGACATTATATCACTCGCCAACGACGCTAGACTTCATTTAGTTGACGATTATGCTATGCCAGCCAATAACCGTCTTCTGGTATTTACAAAAAAATAAGTATAAATATTCTGCTGATCTATTTTGCTAGTGCTAATTCAACATTCAACGCTTTTAAATTGTTAGCAATATCTTCAGCTGCCGTTTTCGGGTTAATGTCATCATCTATTTTCAATATTTTCCCTTCTTTTGAAATATAAACAGTCACTCGGCTTGCAACACCCATAAAATTCAACACATCGTATGCTTTCGCTGTTTCTTTGGTTGGGTCACTAAGCATCGGAAAATCTGCGCCTGTTTTTTTGGCAAAATCTCGGTTGTCATCAAGGGGGTCAACACTGGCCATAAAATAGCTTGCATTATACTTTCTGATCAAGTGTCCTTTCTCTACCAGTGATTTACACTCAAATGTGCAACCACGGGTATTAGCCATAGGGTACCAAGCTAAAACAACTACTTGCTTACCTTTGTAATCGCTTAATTGATAATAATCGCCTGTGGTAGCTTGTAAATTAAAGTTTGGTGCTTGCTCACCTATTTTCAAATCTGTTGCCAATACACTAAAACAGCTAAATACTGCCAATAGAGTACATGCCAATGTAGTCATTTTTTTCATTTGAGTTACCTTTAAATAACTAAAAATATTTTTGTCTTGATTCAATATACATTATTTGAACCAATTTACCTAAAACAACGCAAATAAGTACTATAGACATAAAACTAGTGAGAAGGTAAAAATGGTAGAGCTAAACGATAAATATCGCTTAACCCTGTTATAATCTAGGATTAGAATACGCTAGTCATGGGTATGTCTCTCTTTAAGGACTTTGATTATCACGTACTGCTTGGGTTACAGAAATACATACCAACCTTTGTGCTAAAATTTATTAAAATTAGTTCAATTCATGGCTCAAGATAAATCAAAATTGTTGACGTATATGCAATTTATCTTTGTACAAGATACCCTTTTAATTTTATAAAACCTTTTATCTCAAAGTTTAATTAACAAAGATAAATAGCTAATAGTAGGTATAAATAAATGTTATCACTCTATCCAGCCATAGAGCCTTTTAATCATTATCATTTAAACGTGACGAATGATGCCACCGCAAGTAAAGAACCTGCGGGAAAACATCAAATTTACATTGAACAATGTGGAAATCCCTTAGGAATTCCTGTGGTATTTTTGCATGGTGGTCCTGGTTCAGGTTGTCAACCAAAGCACCGGTGTTATTTTGATCCTGCGCTGTATCATATCATTTTATTTGATCAACGAGGCTGTGGACGTTCTCGTCCTTATGGCTCTTTAACGCAAAATACAACCGCACACATTATTGACGATATGGAGTTAATACGACAACATATTGGTATTGACAAGTGGTTAGTCTTTGGAGGGTCTTGGGGGGCAACATTAGCTTTATGTTATGCACGTCAATTTCCTGAGCAGGTATCTGGCTTATTATTACGTGGAGTGTTTCTTGCCCGTAAACAAGATATTGATTGGGTTTATAGCGAAAATGGCGCAGCAAAAATTTTTCCTGAAGCTTGGAGTCACCTAGTTGCCGACTTACCTTGTTTACAACAAGCTCAGCCCCTAGCTGAAGTCTATCAACAACTTACTAGTGGTGATACTAAGTTGTCAAACACTATATTTAATAAATTACAATACTGGGAAGCAAGCCTTATCTATTGGCAGGAGCTAGTTAGCATAGAAGAGTTTAACTTAGCACAAACCAATGTGAAACAGTTAGCAACAACGGTACAAGACAAAATCCCTGCCATTATTCAGCTCCATTATTCAATGAATGAATGCTTTATAGCAACAACACCTCTGCTTGAGTGTATCTATAATATTCGACATATACCAACAACAATCATTCATGGTCGCTACGATATGGTGTGTCCTCTTGAACAAGCATGGCAATTAAAAAAACATTGGCCTGAAGCCCAATTATTAATTATTGAGATGGCCGGACATGTTGCCGATGAACCTAAAATTACTGATGCGTTAATAAAGGCAACAAACGCTTTTGCAAAACGTTAGTAAACAATATTAAACAGCTATATCAATAAGTTATATTATTTCCAGGAGATATTTTTAGTAATCAGTATTTTTCTAGTGCTCGCCGCATCATTTAATAAGTAGCCTCTAAATACCTAAAAATTCAGTTTCCCTAATAGTCTTATTGCTAAGCGGGTCTGAAGACCCCTCTATTTCCACCTAAAGTATAATGTTTAATAAATAAGATTTAAATATAGTAAAAGGGTACTTGTTAAAAGATAAGTAATACTAGAATCACTACTATTAATCAGCGAGGAATACCTTATGTGGATCAAACCAAACTTTGAAGAAATGCGTTTAGGATTTGAAGTAACGTTATACATCAGTAATCGTTAATTTTTGAAAAAAATCAGAATAAATTAATAAGAATAAATTACCTCAGTTATTACAAATTTTTAAATACTGAGGTAATTAGTTACAGCTCATTAATTTCCTACTTTCCCTTTGTCTTGATCTCGAGGCACATATGAAGATTTTAGTTCTAGGCTCAGCTGCAGGTGGTGGATTTCCTCAATGGAATTGTCACTGTGCAAACTGTAAAGGTTTACGTGACGGTACTATTAAAGCAACAGCACGTACTCAATCATCTATTGCCGTTAGCTCAAATGGAAAAGACTGGGTATTAATCAATGCCTCTCCCGATATTCGTGAACAAATAAATAAATCGGCACAACTTTGGCCAGAGCAAGAGAGTCGCGGTACTAATATTCGTGCGGCAATTTTAACTGACAGCCAAATAGATCACACCACAGGGCTATTAACCCTACGTGAAGGACTGCCGCTTGATGTGTATTGCAGTGACGTTGTCTATGAAGATTTATCAACGGTTTTTCCCTTATTCAATTTGCTAGAACACTGGCACGGTGGACTGAACTTTAACAAAATTGATACCGAACAACGACAAGAATTTAGCGTGAAGGGAGTTGATGGTATCGGATTTGTCCCTGTTATTATTGAATCTAATGCCCCTCCCTATTCACGTTATCGCGATAAAGTAGTCGCAGGTAATAATATCGGTTTAAAAATAATAGATAAAAGTACGGGTAAGTATTTATTTTATTTACCAGGCATTGTTGAAAGCACGCTAGAAGTAGAACGCATATTATCTGAAGCAAGTTGTGTACTTATTGACGGTACCTTATGGTTAGACGATGAAATGATTACTCAAGGTGTTGGCACTAAATTAGGCTCAGAAATGGGGCATATGCCAGTCAATGGTGACTATGGTACAGTCGCGCTATTGAATAAATTTACGATTGATAGAAAAATTCTCATACACATCAATAACACTAACCCTATTTTAAATGAAGAGTCTCCTCAACATCAATTTGTTTTAGACAATGGTGTAGAGATTGCCACCGATGGCATGGAAATAACAATTTAATATCAATTATAGGATGCATTTTTATGCAAGCTTGGACTAGAGAACAGTTTGAACAAAAACTTAAAGACAAAGGTCAGCTATACCATATCCATCACCCTTTCCACATTGCAATGCATCAAGGTGAATGTAGTAAAGAAGAAATTCGAGGTTGGGTTGCAAATCGCTTTTATTACCAACTGAATATACCAATTAAAGACGCTGCCATAATGGCTAATTGTCGTGATATGGAGACTAGGCGTTTATGGGTTCAACGTATTTTAGATCACGATGGTTGTGTTGGTGATGAAACATTAGGTGGTATTGAAGCTTGGTTACGTTTAGGTGAAGCGGTCGGTTTAGATAGACAAGATTTATTAGATGAAAAGTTTGTACTTCCTGGTGTCCGTTTTGCGGTAGACGCTTATGTTAACTTTGCTCGCAGAGCTAACTGGCAGCAAGCAGCTTGTTCATCGTTAACCGAAATGTTTGCACCTGAAATACACCAAAGTCGTCTTGATAGTTGGCCACAAAATTATCCGTGGATAAAGCCTGAAGGATTGAGTTACTTTCAAATGCGTTTGTCTCAAGCGCGTCGTGATGTAAATCATGGTTTAGAAATAACATTAAATCATTTTACTAGCCAGCAAGCACAAGAAGAAGCGTTAAATATTTTGCAGTTTAAGCTAGATATTTTATGGAGCATGTTAGATTCAATGACCCTAGCTTATCAACAAGGTAGAGCTCCTTATCAGACGATATTAGGTCAAAGCGCTGTTAATAATCCTATTTACCATAAAGGAGTATTCAAGTGATGACAGCAATAACTTCAAAAAAAATTAGCCCGACAATGATACCCTCACTTAACCCTTTGTTTCGCTTTCAATGGGAAAAAGCGCAAGATTGCTTTGTATTATTATTTCCAGAAGGTATGGTTAAACTCAATGGTGGTGCAGGTGAAATTATGCAACTTATTGATGGTAAACAAAGCGTACAAAAAATTATTGACACACTGCATAATAAATTTCCTGACGCTGCTGATTTGGCGCCAGATGTAAATGAATTTATCGCTAACGCTATTGAAAAAAAGTGGATTTATCATGACTAATCCAACAGTGATCGACAAAAAAAAACAAAATCCACCCGCTATTGTTGGGCCACCCCTTTGGTTACTCGCAGAATTAACTTACGACTGCCCGTTACACTGCCCTTATTGTTCAAACCCGCTACAATTAACTGAAACAAAACATGAGTTAACGACACAACAATGGTACAAAGTATTTAGTCAAGCAAGAGAGTTAGGGGCAGTACAGCTAGGTTTTTCTGGTGGAGAGCCTTTGTTACGTAAAGATTTAGAAGAACTGGTGAAATACTCCAGAGAGCTCGGTTTTTATACTAACTTAATAACCTCGGGCATTGGTCTCACCGAAAAGCGTTTAGGTAAATTAAAAAAAGCGGGATTAGATCATATTCAAATAAGCTTTCAGGGCGCTGATCCTGAATTAAATGATGCCATTGCAGGTAGAGGGGATGCGTACCAACAAAAATATAATATGGCTAAATCAGTTAAAGCGCAAGGTTATCCTATGGTACTTAACTTTGTTTTGTCCAAACAAAACCTTGAACAAATTACAGATATTATGCGCCTAAGTTGTGAGCTAGAAGCCGATTATGTTGAGTTAGCAACCGCACAATATTATGGTTGGGCCTATGAAAATCGTGATCATTTATTGCCGTCACGAGAACAGTTAGTTGAGGCGGAGCGCCTTGTTAATGAATTTAGAGAGCAACAACAAGGCAAAGGACCGAATTTTATTTTTGTTACACCAGATTATTTTGAAACTCGCCCCAAAGCGTGTATGAATGGCTGGGGATCAACCTTTTTAACGGTAACACCAGATGGCTCGGCTTTACCTTGTCATAGCGCAAAGATGTTACCACTGACTTTCCCCAATGTGAAAGACAAATCTATTGCCAATATATGGCAACAAGATTTTTCTTTTGATTATTTTCGCGGTGATCATTGGATGCCACAACCGTGTAAAAGTTGTGATGAAAAAGAAAAAGATTTTGGTGGTTGTCGCTGTCAGGCCTTTATGATGACTGGCGACATGCATAAAACGGATCCTGTTTGCAGCAAATCTGAAGATCACCATTTAATTCAGCAAGCTATTGAAAGTGCAATTCAACCCTCAAAACCAATAATTAAGCGAGTTAATCAAAAAGCGATACAGCATGCTAAAAATACACAGTTAAATATCGCACGTATAAAAGTATAATAATGTCGGCTTCAGCATTGATAACACAGAGCAAATGACAGAAGATATTTATTGCCATGAAAATGGTTTAAAACACATTAATCTTGTTGATGATGGAGGTTTTAGTGCCCTTTTTGTGGTTAACACACCTATATTTGATAACAGTGGTGTCGCTCATGGCGTTGAACATATGGTTTTTCGTCGCAGCACTGCTTTTCCACAACCAGAAACTTTATTTCAACTAACATCACTCACAGACGCTAAAATTAATGCATCAACATTTGCTAATAAAACTTATTTTCATTGTCAAAGTCAATGTTATCATACGTTTATGCTGGCTGTTAATTACTTACTTAATGGCTTATTTGATCCTATTTTTGATACTGAAGATTTACGTTGTGAAATTCACGATGGGAATAATAAAGGTGTTATTTATCAAGAATTAATTGGTAAAGAACAAGCGAATAATGAAAAAAATCAAAGTACACACAAAAGCGATGCTAATCAATTTAGTTACGGTGGTATTAGCACATCAATTGGTAAATTATCACTTAACGACTTAATAGCTTTTCATCAACATTATTATCGAGCAAGTAATATCATATTAGTAACCGCCAATGCTAATGTTGAACAAATAGCACACTTAATTGACTTATTACCCAAGCAAACTGAACTACTTACACAGGTGAAAATAGAAATAGAGACACAAAAAAAACAGTCACTAAATAGAGAACCAAATAACGCAAAAAATCATACGTCTAGGAGGATTCAAGAAAGTGAAAATAATGAACCCCATCAAAAGAAGTATTCTTCAGCAATCAACAAACTTATTCGTGTTTATTATTTTTGGTTAGAAAACCCTTACTGTAAAAAAATTAAGCATATTAAAAAACAATTAACTACCAACAAAGAGAGTTTACTAGTAAATACTCAACGTGATTTAATTCCTGCTTTAATAAACTTGTCTACAAAGCTAGCGAAGAACATAGATACAAATACGCTTTATCTCAAAATATCAACAGAGCCACCATCACTTCCCAACTTATTTACCACATTATGCCAACAAGCTAAGGCATCCTTAACTAGTAATTTATCTAATAGTATTAGTCATGGGTATGCAACTGACCAGCGTAATGCGTTATGGCTAACAAATATAAAGGCTACTGATGAAGTAATCGCTAATATTACTAGCTACATTATTAGTGCATCCCAATATTTCTTAGCACCTCGCTGTCAAGGTCTTTGCTATGCAATTCAAGCATTAACAATTGAAAAATCGTCTTATTTCGTTATATATAGTGCTTTTAATGTGGATCCTAATTACCAGCTAAAAGCACTTCCTCATTGTTTATTAAGATTAAGCCAAGATGATAGTTTTATTAGCATGAGTTTAGCACTAGCTAAAATTAAATACCGCCAAGCTTACCAAGTTAATAATAGCCACGTAATGAATATAACTGTTTCCGATATATCTGCTTACTTACAAACCCTAATCAATAAAAATTTAAAATAGCCATAGACAGATTTGTTGGGAATGTTCAATTTAACACTTTAATTTGTTTTGTTGAATTAACTCTAATATGAGTTTGAAAATAATACTTATCAGTTTTCTTACCATTAGACAAAAACCAAATTTTAACTTGTTTAGCTTCCCCAATAACTTCAATATTTTTATTAATGAAGAATACTTCAGGTGAGGCACCATACTTTTTTCTAAATGCTGTAATAGTTTTAGGGTGAAGTGCTACCGTAATACTTCTTCTATCTCTGTAATCTAATTCAGTGTTTAAATAAACAATCCCCTTCTCTATAGCTGCGGCTTTTATTGAAAATTGAAAGGTCCCCTTTACACCTCTAGGCGCATTTTCTTCTGTTTGTTCAATTAATTGCATAACATCAGTTGATACTGAACTTGAAGCTAGTTTTGGTACTGCTGTACATGCAGATAAAACTAAAATTGATAATAATATTAAATACTTCATTGAAATTACATCCTTGTTTATATGTTGATTTTCCCAGAAAAAGTAAATATGGTTTATACACAAATGTGTTTATTTTAGCTAGACTTACTTAGCCTAGCACTGAATATCTAAAAAAATTCCCAAAAAAAAGCGCCAGCCATTACTTTTATACTATATGTAAAACAGTATATGGTTAGTTATTTATAAATAATTACTTTGTCGTACCTCAAGTTAATAGAAATCTTTACTGTTTTACCAATGCTGATTTTACTATGGCAAAACCAATAAGTCCTAATATTGCCCCCGTAACCTTATCAATATAATAAGCCGCTTTAGTAAATTTAGTTCGTATTTTTCGAGTTGAAAGCAAAAAAATAATTGATAAATCCCATAAGAATACAATAATGGTCATCCAAATTCCCAAGCCTAATTTAAAAGCAAAGCCTACCTCTGGAGTAAGTACTACCGTGAAAAGACTTAAGTAAAAGAGTAAATTTTTGGGATTTAATATTCCAGACATAAATCCTGTAATAAACTCCTTTAAAAAGGTCGATTTACTAACTATATTATTTTTAGACTCTACAATATCTAGATTATCATATGAACTTTTACGAGCACGTAAAGCTTGTACAGCAAGATAAATCAAGAAGAATCCACCGATAATTTTTAACACAATCATTACAGGCACAGAAGCGGCCAAAATTGAACCTACACCAATTAAACATAAGCCAATATACACCGCATTAGCTGATGCAATACCTAATGCCACACCAATAGCATTTTTACCTTTGTTTTTAATCGCACTTTTTACCACAAGGACAAAATCAGGCCCAGGGCTTAGCAAAGCAAAAAAATGAGCTATTGCAACGGTAACAAAAATACCAAGTAAGTTTACGTCCATATGAATCACCTTTTAATAAATACTTGAAGTGTATAGAAAAATTTTACTTTATCACCCTGTTAAGATAATAAAAATTGTTAGTTAAAATAAATAACGGTAGAGAGTAAACCTATTGTTCATTATTTTTTAAATTACTTATACAACAAAACTTCTACTCAAGTGGCCAAATTAACAGCTCAATCTAGTAACTTGCTAACGGGAAAAACGTATCACTATAGTATCACACGAACTGAGGGTTACAACTAACAACGATAGCCAAGAAAAATAGGGGTACTGCTCTAATGCAGCGAGGTCATCGCGTGATTATTGGTCACCCGATTTAGAACAAAGATGTGCTTAAGCAAACGAAAAGAAATCATCGGACATCCATTCTAAATAACCTGATAAGTTTCCCGATCTGATCACAATGTTACTTAAAAGTTCAATTTATAATACTCTTGCCCTACACTGTTACCTAGTATTTTTTATTTTATCTAAATGTAGATCAGAAAATTCTGATAAGCGTCTAAGTTTAATATAAGACATTTCATATTTTTTATCGGAAAATTCGAAAGCGGGTGGAACGACAATCGTTTTCATATTTGCTTTAATCGCTGAAATAACTCCTGAAATAGAATCTTCAAATGCAATGCACTTTGAAGGTTCAACTTTTAGCTTTTTTGCTGTAGATAAATATACTGCGGGATCAGGCTTCCCATTGATTTCATCCTCCGAAGAAGAAATGGCATGAAAATAATGAGCAATATCAAGTTTTTCTAAAACTATAGGAATTAATCTAGAAGGAGCATTAGTTGATAAACCTATTTTAAATTTCTTTTCATGAAAAAAATCTAAAACATCCTTAACTCCTTCCATTGGTGTACCTTTGATAGAAATAAGTTTTGCAACATGATCTACAACTTCAGTTTCAACTTGCTCTAAACTTTTACCTGACCAAGGAAAAAGATCATACCAAAATTCAGTTACTTCTCGTGTAGTCATTGAGGCTGTTTTAGACGAAAGCGCTTCAGTCACTTCAACTCCAACAGATGAAAAAACTTGTTTTTCAGCTTCTTTCCACATCGGCTCTGAATTGATCAATGTCCCATCCATGTCAAAAATTACGGCTTGTATCATATTGATTCCATTTAACCCTTTAGTATTTATACGACACATAGCTTTTAGGTATCGCATACTTAAAATCCGTCAACAGGTTTAAACTGGGTTATCTACATCCACAAACATAACCTCAATACCCTGCTCTTTTGCTATGTATTCACCCAAAGCTTTAACGCCATAACGTTCGGTAGCATGATGACCTGCTGCAAAGAAATGAATGTCCATTTCATGGGCAATATGCGTCGTTTTTTCAGACACTTCACCTGAAATAAAGGCGTCTATACCAAGTTCTGCCGCTAATTCAATATAATCTTGACCTCCGCCAGTACACCAAGCAACCGTTTTAATTTTTTTATTAGACGAAGGGGCAATATGTAAACAAGTTCGGTTAAGTTTTTCACTAATTATCTGTGACAATTGTTCACCTGAACTCGGGCTAGCTAGTTTACCTTGTATTGCCACACTTAATTCATTCCCTAATTCAAGCGGCCCTGTTATTTCTATATTTAACAATTTAGCTAATTGTGCGTTATTACCTAATATTGGGTGAATATCAAGAGGTAAATGATAAGCAAATAAGTTAATGTTATGCTCAAGCAAAGACTTAATGCGTGTATGCTTCATGCCACGAATAACATAAGACTCGTTTTTCCAAAAATAACCATGGTGCACTAATAATGCATCAGCTTTTTCATCAATCGCTCGGTTAATTAATGCTTGTGACGCCGTAACACCCGTAACTATTTTTGTTATCTCATTTTTACCTTGTATTTGTAGTCCATTCGGGGCGTAATCTTTAATTCGTGCTGGAGATAATAAATTATTTAAATATTGTTCAAGCTTGTTTCTATTCATTGTTTTAATCTTTTTAATTGTTTATAGAGCTTACTTTACAAAGCCGTTTTATTTCTATTTTTAGTATTTGAATGAACATTCATTGTAGGCACTTTAACGGGATTAAATCGTGCTCTAATTTGCCATTTAGGTTTTATCGGGGTTAATGGTAATACCCTCTTTTTAGCAATAATAATATACACGGAACCAAAACTAGTTAAATAATTACTGGCAAACTTATGCCAAAAACTTGTGCTTCCTTTTTTATTCATTTTACCTGTTAAACTGCTATGTAAACAACGTTCATCAGTCAAAATTTCAAACCCCATTAAATGCAGCCAATCTTTAACGCGCATAGGCGAAAAAAAGTGTTCATTCCATGGGCTTTGTTTTTTTCTATAAGGTATCACCCTGTTGAGCCCAGCCAAAGACAAAGGATTAAACCCTGTAATAATAAGGTAGCCATTGGGGATAAGCGCCCGGTTTGCCTCTCGAATCACGTGATGGGGATCAAGTGAAAACTCTAAAACATGGCTTAATAAACAAACATCCACGCTGTGTTCAAGCAGTGGTAAATCATCTAGCTCACCTACAATGTTAGCTTTATAGTCGGTTACAGAGTCAGCAATTAAAGGGTTAAAACAACTTACTTGGTGCTTTATTGGACTTGATTGACACGATATTTCATGACTTAATGCACCAATTTTAAGTAAGTGATAACCAAAAAATCGTTGCCACCAAGGTTTTAACACCTCATCAATTGCCGACAAAATAATATTGCCATTAGGTAAGTCTTGCCATGATTGAGGGTAATTGGGTTGTCTAAATGCTAAGGCTGGCTTCATATAGCTAAGTTATTTCAATTGGTATTACTGATAAACTCAGTATAATTAACTCTATATCTTAAGCAAGAAGCAAGTTGGAAATTTTAGATGAGCGAAATTAAAATAAACAATGCAACTGTTCCTCCAGACAATGTAACTGATTTGAACGTTAGAGCCTTAAACGCTTTTACTGATAATTATATTTGGTCTATTGAGAATAACACACAAGTGGCGATAGTCGACCCTGGCGATGCTGAGGTATGTATTCATTATTTAGAAACCCATCAAAAAATACTTAATACAATATTAATTACTCATCATCATGCAGATCATACTGGTGGTATAAAACAACTATTAGCTTATTGTAAACAAAAGCAATGGCCAATCACTATCTATGGGCCAGCAAATGAGAAAATTCCTTATTGTGACAGTAAGTTAGTTGAAAATGATTGCGTAAACTTGCCTAGTTTAGGCATAGCTTTCAGGGTTATTGATCTGCCTGGTCATACTTTAGGACATATTGCTTATTTTAGAGATGATGAGAACAACCCATTATTGTTTTGTGGAGACACCCTCTTTTCTGGCGGGTGCGGTCGACTTTTTGAAGGAACCGCAAAGCAAATGCTAACTTCGTTAACCAAACTAAAAAACTTACCTGAACATACAAAAGTTTATTGTGCTCATGAATACACCCAAGCCAACCTAAATTTTGCATTGGTTGTAGAACCTAATAATAAAGATTTAATTAATTATAATGAAAAAGTGAATAAACTACGTGAAGCAAACCAAGCCACTGTTCCTACCTCTATTAAAGTGGAAAAAATGATTAACCCCTTTTTAAGAAGCCATCTACCCACAATACAAAACAGTGCTGTTGCATTTAATAGTAGTACACAAGCTAATAGTCTTGACACATTTACCACTATTAGACGCTGGAAAGACCAATTTTAACATGATAACCTTAAAGTTCTTAGTATAATCCTTGGCGCATTCATTATGATAATAAAGCGTACCTTAAGATTATTTACCCTGACTATTTATCATTGGTAATTCATGAAATATTTTTTATTCCCAGCTTTTATCCTACTCACTGGCTGTCAAAGCACTTCAACATCACAAAATAGTGACGTTAAAGAGCACAACACTCAAGTAGAATATTTAGCATCTTCTGCAGATATTAACCAAGCATTACTCATTGATGAAAATATTAATGTGATACACCCCGTGGATGATGTTGCTTTTTCAATGTCGTCAAAGGAAACAGCAACACAAAACAATAATGATGTTTGGCAACGAATTCGAGCAAACCTAACTTTTGATGTGCCCAAAAACAAACGAATTACAGTGCAACGTGATTGGTTTGTAAAACACCCTAACTATCTTGACAGAGTCGCTAAACGTGCCGAACCTTTTTTATATTACATTGTTGAAGAATTAGAAAAAAATAATGTACCCGTTGAGCTAGCTTTACTACCTATAGTTGAAAGCGCATTTGATCCTTTTGCTTATTCTCATGGCAGAGCGTCTGGTATGTGGCAGTTTGTGCCTGATACGGGTACACGTTTTGGCATGAAGCAAAACTGGTGGTATGACGGTCGCCGTGATGTTATAGCCTCGACACAGGGTGCAATAAAATATATGAAGTATTTGCACAAGTTTTTTGATGGCGATTGGCTACTTGCACTTGCTGCATATAATTCAGGTGAGGGCCGCGTAAAACGCGCCGTTAAAAAGAACAAAATACAAGGTAAAAACACAGATTTTTGGGCGTTAGATTTGCCAAGAGAAACTAGAGCTTATGTGCCAAAATTACTCGCCCTTGCTGATATTATTAAACGTCCAGAGCAATTCAACTTAAGTATTTATGAAATAGCGAATAATGAAGTAATAAGCTTAGTTGATATTCACTCCCAACTTGATTTAGCCAAAGCCGCCAGTTTGGCTGGCTTATCATTAACTGAACTACAACGTCTAAACCCTGGCTTCAACCGTTGGTCAACCGACCCTGCAGGTCCGCATCGCTTAGTTTTACCTAAACATAAAGTAGAAAATTTTGAAAAAAACCTAGCAAAATTGGATAAAAATGAACGCTTAGCATGGCAGCGATATAAAATCAGAAAAGGCGATAATTTAGGATATATTGCTAATAAATTTCATACTGGTATTGATTTAATTCGCCAAGTAAATGGTATTAAAGGCAACCAAATAAGAGCGGGAAAACATTTACTTATTCCTGTTGCGGCAAAATCACTCGACAGTTATATACTTTCTCAAGAGCAACGCATTGCTAAAAAACAACAAAAAGCATATCAAGGAGTTAAACTAATCCATACTGTTGTATCAGGAGATAACCTTTGGGATATAGGTCAACGTTACAAAGTCACAGGGAGAAATATCGCTAAATGGAATGGATTTGCCCCTCGAGACACATTAAAGCTTGGACAAAAACTAGTGATTTGGCAAAAACAATCTGTATCAACAAAGCGTACTGAAACAGCAAGAATAAACGCAGGTATAGAACAAGCCATTATGCGAAACATTACCTATAAAGTACGCAGTGGTGATTCGTTCGCCCGCATAGCAAATAAATTCAACGTGAGTATTGGTGATATTGAACGCTGGAATAGTTTAAGCCGAAACAACTACTTACAGCCAGGCCAGAAATTAAAAATATCTGTCGACATAATGAACAATATATAAGCTACATTCAATATTTACGAGATATTAACGCACGGTGAAATAACAAACACATATCACCGTGCGTTGCTAACTACTCGCTATGCTTTATAAACGTTCACTGTCAAATTCAATTAAAAAGTCTTGCTGCTGGACAACACCATCAACAAGTATTTCTATATTAAACCAGAATAACCACGTCATTATCTCTTCAGAGCAGCTTGCAAGTAAACTTTCTGCCATCATCAAGTTATGTTCTTGCTTTGCCTCATTTTCAAAAAAAACAGGTATTTTACCCATAAACATATTCTTTCCTTCAAGATAACTTGAAATACTTTTCAATTGATCGCTTGCATTCTTTGCATCAAATTTCAATTTTACATAAAAAGGTAATTCAGTTTTTATATACGCTTGTGACGGTTCTCCTGAAAATTGAATGGTAAATCTACCGTGTTTTGTATTAACCTCACATTCACTTTGACTTGTTAAACAAACAAAGGATAGCGGCTTATCTGCCTTATTTACCTTAGTTGCTTTTGAAACTGGCCCACATGATAACAAATTGAAAAACAACAATATTACAATAAAAACTTTAATCATTTTAAATTTTATAAGTGCAAGTAATTGTTATTACTACTTGACTCCCTTAAACTATACGAGTGAATACACAATCATCAATATAACTGAATCAACAAACTGAACAGTGTATTTTGAGTTAACTTGTGTATATTTATGCTCTCTATGCTACCAAAGAAGTGATAACTGTGCCTAGTCTACCAAAGTCAAAAAATAGTCAAACCAATTATGTTCAATGTGACGACTGTTCCATGAATACAATATGCCAGCCGGTTACAACGGTAAATCAATCGATTGATATATCTGATAGTTATCTTCATAAAAGAATTGTTAAAAAAACGCTCTTTCAACAATTCGAACCACTTAGTGATATTTACGCTGTTACGTCTGGTGCTTATAAATTAAGCCAAAAAACTGATGATGATGAAGAAAATATTATCGGTTTACGTTTTCCTGGAGAACTCGTTGGTGAAGATGCCTTGTATCTAAAAGAATATAATTACACAGCTATTGCGGTGGGTGAAAGTTCTGTATGTAAAGTTTCTGTAGATCAAGTCACGTCTTGCGGTAAATTAATTCCTGAAATTAAACAAAACTTTATTGAATTACTCAGTAGACAAAGTTATGTCAGACAGAAAAACTTTCAAGCCTATATTGGTAAAAAATCAGCCGATAGTTTACTTGCATCATTTCTATTAAATATTATCGAAAGAAATGCCAGTTATACTGGCGAGAGCGATTGCATAAACTTACCCATAAGTCGAAATGACGTTGCTAACTTTTTAGGGCTACGAAGAGAAACCCTAAGTCGAGTCTTTTCTAAATTTCAAAAAGAAGCATTGATAAAAGTAGAAAGTAAGAAAATTCATCTACTTGAACGAGAAAAGCTTTGTAAACTAGCTGTTAATTAAAAAGTAGTCTATCTTATTAGGTAGTGTATTTTTTAAAATTTGCTCTCTTATTCTCAAAGCTATACTTTGAATTCAAACTTCAATTACCAACCAAATATCCATACAACTTTTATGGTTAATAAAGTAAAGTTTGACCTAGAACAAATTTAACTAATCGATTCGGTTGATTTATATCACCCGCAAGGGGTAAAATTACCTTGCATACAATGCATTTAGCTGCATTTTGTGACATATATCAACGCCATTTGTCAGCTAAAAAAAAACCGTACAAAAATAGTATAAATATCGTTCGCTTTTTTGTTTTTTAATCTAAAAATACCCTTAAAAAAGTATTTTTGATGGTTATAAGTCAATAAAGCTATTCTCATTAATAATAACACTGCGGAATACAAAACATGACTCAAAGTAATACGTCAGCAGTAGACTACAACCTCAATGTTGTTCGTCAATTTACTGTAATGACTGTAATCTGGGGGATCGTAGGTACACTGGTAGGTGTACTTATCGCGGCACAATTAATTTGGCCAGCGTTAAACTTTGATACACCTTGGTTAACCTACTCCCGTCTTCGTCCACTTCATACCAATGCGGTAATCTTCGCTTTTGGAACAAGTGCTCTATTTGCTACATCTTATTACGTTGTGCAACGTACTTGTCAAACTCGATTATTTGGTGGCAAATTAGCTGCTTTTACTTTTTGGGGTTGGCAAGCGGTTATTTTATCTGCGGCTATATCTTTGCCTTTGGGTTATACCTCAACAAAAGAATACGCAGAATTAGAGTGGCCAATCGATATACTTATCACTATCGTATGGGTTTCTTATGCCATTGTTTTTTTTGGTACCCTAGTTAAACGTAAAACATCACATATCTATGTGGCCAATTGGTTCTTTGGTGGTTTTATAGTAACTGTTGCGGTATTACACCTTGGTAACTCAATGGTAGTTCCTATTTCTCTGATGAAATCTTACTCTATCTATCCTGGTGCCATTGATGCCATGATGCAGTGGTGGTACGGACATAATGCCGTTGGTTTCTTACTCACTGCTGGTTTCTTAGGAATGATGTACTACTTTGTTCCTAAACAAGCGGAACGCCCTGTGTATTCTTATCGTTTATCTATAGTACATTTTTGGGCATTAATCTCATTATATATATGGGCTGGCCCTCATCACTTACATTACACTGCATTACCTGATTGGGCTCAATCAGTGGGTATGGTGATGTCAGTTGTATTATTCCTCCCTTCTTGGGGTGGGATGATTAACGGTATTATGACGCTTTCTGGAGCTTGGCATAAGCTACGTACCGATCCTATTCTACGTTTCTTAATTGTTTCACTTTCTTTCTACGGTATGTCTACCTTTGAAGGGCCTATGATGGCCATTAAATCAGTAAATGCTTTATCTCATTACACTGACTGGACTGTTGGTCATGTGCATTCAGGTGCTTTAGGTTGGGTTGCTATGGTTTCAATTGGTGCTTTATACCACTTAATTCCCGTGTTATTTAACCAAGGTCGTATGTTTAGCATTCGTTTGATCAATGTTCACTTTTGGATGCATACAACTGGTATCGTACTTTATATTGTAGCTATGTGGATTTCAGGCGTAATGCAAGGGTTAATGTGGCGCGCAGTAAATACTGACGGTACGTTAACTTATAGCTTTGTAGAAAGCTTAACAGCATCATACCCATTCTATTTTATTCGCTTCTTAGGTGGTGTTCTCGTTGTATCAGGCTTTATTTTAATGGCTTACAACATGTTTAAAACTATTGGCGCTAAAGATGGAAGTCTTAAGCCTATTGAAGCAGTTTAAGGAGAACAACCATGCAAAATAAACATGAAAAAGTAGAAAAGAATGTCGGTTTGTTTTTCCTTTTTGCAGTATTAGCGATTAGTGTTGGTGGCTTAGTAGAAATCACACCATTGTTTTTCCAAAAAGAAATGACAACGCCTGTTGACAATTTAAAACCTTACACTGCCCTACAAATGGAAGGTCGCGATATTTATATTCGTGAAGGCTGTAGTAACTGTCATAGTCAAATGATTCGTCCGTTTAGAGCTGAAACTGAACGCTATGGCCATTACAGTGTTGCTGGTGAACATGTTTGGGAACATCCATTTTTATGGGGATCTAAGCGTACAGGCCCTGATCTAGCACGTGTTGGTGGACGTTATAGTGATGATTGGCATATTGCTCATTTAATTGATCCTCGTTCAGTAGTGCCAGAATCAAATATGCCTTCTTTCAAGTGGTTAAATACAAATACCCTTGATGGTGAGCTGACAAGTAAAAAGCTTGAAACCTTTAATTGGTTAACGCGTAATCGCAGCCACAAAGATGAAAATGGTAAAGCTATACCACTTTATTCTCAGGCTGAAATCGATGGCGCTGCTGAAGCAGTAAAAGGTAAAACTGAAATGGAAGCCTTGGTTGCTTATTTGCAATCACTTGGGCATGCATTGAAGTAAGCTGATTATTATGGATTACGGAACGCTTAGAGGGTTTTTTGCCCTCCTAATATTGGCTTTATTTATTATTATTGTAGTTTGGTCTTATTCAAAAAAACGTAAGTCTTCATTTGATGAAGTGGCTAACTCTATTTTTGAAGAAGACGACGGAGTCTTAAAAGAGCAAACGACAAAGCAAAATAAAAACAGCCACCTTGATACAGATAGCAAACAGGAGACTAATAATAATGTCTAGCTTCTGGAATATATGGGTTTGGGTTCTTACCCTTGGCACATTAGTAGGTATGTATTTATTACTACGTTGGTGCTTAAAGAACTTTGCAGGTGTAAAAGAAGGTGAATCATTAGGTCACTCTTTTGATGGAATTGAAGAATTAAACCACCCTTTACCTAAGTGGTGGAGCACGTTTTTCTTATTAACTATTATTTGGGCTTTTGGCTATATTGCTATGTACGGCTTAGGTAACTGGACCGGTTTATTAGGCTGGAAGAGTTCAAACCAAGGGATTATGAACCTAGCTGAATCAAAAGCGAAAACAGCAGAGTATTTAGCCGCTGATTCTGGTGTATTAGTTCAGTATGACCGTGAAGTTGCTCAAGCAGATGAGAAATACGGACCTATCTTTGAAGCTTACGCTGCTCGTACTATCGAAGATTTAGCAACAGACAGTGAAGCACTAAAAGTAGGCCAACGTTTATTTATTCAAAACTGTTCACAGTGTCATGGATCAGACGCGCACGGTACGACAGGATTTCCTAACCTAGCAGATAAAGATTGGTTATATGGCGGAACACCAGAAAAAATTAAAGAAACCATAATGCATGGCCGTAAAGCGGTAGGTATGATGGCTTGGGCTGGTGCTCTTGGTGGTGAAGAAGGCGTTAAAGAAGTTGCTGCTTATGTTATTAGTTTAAGTGGACGTTCTGTTAATGCTGATCTTGCCAATGCAGGTAAAGCTAAATTTGGAATTTGTGCTGGTTGTCACGGACCTGAAGGTCAAGGTAGTTTAGCATTAGGCTTACCAATGGGTGCACCAAACTTATCAGATAACACATGGTTATACGGTGGTTCTCAACGAGCAATTGAAGAGTCTATTCGTAATGGCCGTGCTGGGATAATGCCTCCTTGGAAAGATATTCTAGGCGAGGAAAAAGTACACTTAGTTAGTGCTTATATTTATTCTCTTTCGCTAGATTAAGTAGCAAAAAACAATATACTTAGTTATCCTTGAATTTGTAAGTTAATATTTCAAAACCCTATTTAACACATTGTTAAATAGGGTTTTTTATTGTTTAAATATCCTAAAGAAAACTAGCCCAACAAATAAAAAAAAGTTATAATGTAGCACAATTTATACTGCTGAATATTGTTAAACACTATGAATACATCTTGGTATCGTGAACCGTGGGCTTGGTTAGTTTTTATTCTTCCTTTTACTGCGGTTGTTGCAGGGATTTCTACTTACATAATTGCAAATAGTGAGCCAGATTCATTAGTTGTTGGTGACTATTATAAAACAGGTAAAGCGATTAATTTACAAGTCGCCAAAGTAAAACGAGCACAGAAGTTAGGCGTACGTTTTGCCTTACAATTATCTAATAATGAGCTTGTTGTAAAACCTACAGGCATTGAAAAAAACTTTCCTATGCTTAACATTAGTTTTTTTCATCCAACCTTAGAAAACGAAGATTTTAATTTATCCTTAACACCGGATGGTAATGGATATTTTAGGCATAATTTTGATAAACAAATATCTGGTAAATGGAAAGTAACCATTTCCCCATTTAATAACATCTCTGATACTAGTTGGAAAATTCAAGACACCATTAGCCTTCCTCAAAATGACTTTATTGATATAATTCCAGATCCAACAAAAGCACAGTAAGCTATGTCTTGTTTTCATTGTGATGAGCCTATTCCAAAAGGCATTAATCTTTACGTTACCATTAACAAAGTAAAACAGCCTATGTGCTGTATTGGTTGCCAAGCAGTTGCCCAAACTATTGTTGATAATGATCTCACGCAATATTATCAATTTAGAACCGAACCAGCTCAAAAAGGTGCAAATTTAATTCCTGAAGAGCTTAAAATTCAACAACGGCAAAAAAATAAATTACTTGATAAAGAAATACTACAAAGTGAGTTTATTTATCAAAATAAAGATTCAAAAGAAGCTATTTTAACCATTGAAGGTATCAGTTGCGCAGCTTGCGCATGGTTAATTGAAATGCAGTTAACCAAACTTGAGGGTATTATCAAGATCAGCGTTAATGCCACAACTCAACGAGCCACTATAGTTTGGCAAGACAGCATTTTACAACTCAGTGATATTCTTGATGCCATTGAGCATATTGGTTATCAGGCATTGCCCTTTAAAGCCAATGAGATTGAACAACGAAACAAAGCCACAAGTAAAATTTTCATTAAACGCTTAGGTATAAGTGGAATTTTAATGATGCAAATCATGATGATAGCTGTGGGTTTGTATTTTGGTGCATTTTCTGACATGGCTGAGCACAATAAAATATACATGCGTTGGGTTAGCTTTCTTTTAGCTGTTCCTATTGTATCTTATGGTGCTTTTCCTTTTTATACTGGTGCAATAAATGCGCTAAAAATGAAACGTTTGTCAATGGATGTACCTGTGTCTATTGCGATCATATTAGCTTTTTGTGCAAGTGCATGGGCAACCATAACTCAGCAAGGCGAGGTTTATTTTGAATCAGTTTCAATGTTTACCTTTTTATTGTTAATTGGCAAATTTTTAGAATTCCGAGCTCGGTCTTATGCTGCACAAGTCTCTGCCAATTTGTTAAAACTTATGCCTATGACAGCAATCAGAATCGGTAAAGCAAATAACATTGATGAATTATCAATAACAAATTTTGAATACACCAATAAATATATTGAAGAGCTTGTAGCTGCTAAGCAGTTAATTAAAGGTGATGTAGTGCTCATAAAGCCAGGCGAAGTTATTCCTGCTGATGGCATTATCATCAGTGGTAATAGTCAAGTAAATGAAGCTATGTTATCTGGAGAACAATTACCTGTTACCAAAACAGTTAATGACCAAGTTTTTGCTGGCACTATTAATAGTGACGGTAACCTAACCATAGAAGTAAAACAGCCCAGTAACCAATCTTTTTTGAGTCAATTAATTCGTTTAAGTGAACAGTCTCAAGCACATAAACCTAAATTAGCGCGTTTTTCTGACAAAGTGGCACAATACTTTGTGGCAATTATTTTACTTACCGCAATAGGCACTGCTTTATATTGGCAGCAACATTTACCCGAAGAGGCTTTTTGGATTACTTTATCTGTGTTAGTCGCCACTTGCCCTTGCGCCTTATCGTTAGCAACACCTACCGCATTAACTTGTGCTACCACTCGATTAAATCGTGATGGTATTATGATTAAGTCAGCCCACGTTATGGAAACAATGCCTAATATTGATTACTTTGCTTTTGATAAAACTGGAACGCTAACCACGGGCGAATTTACCATTGATAAAATTATCATTAAGAATACTCAATATTTAGAAAAAGATGTCTTAGCAATAGCCGCTGCGCTAGAGTCACACTCAGAGCACCCGCTTGCAAAACCGTTTGTAGAACACAGAGATTACAACATAAAAACAAGTAACATTAAGGTTTTATCTGGGCAAGGTGTGAGTGGGGAAGTCAATGGTAAATCTTACAAAATAGGCAAAGCAAGCTGGTTATTATCAACATCAAAGCAAGAAAACCAAGACTTAATCAATGCGTCTTGCATATTAGTTTCTAATAACAAACTTATTGCGGCATTTTATCTGAAAGATAAAATAAGAGACGATGCTAAACCAGTAATTGATTGTCTTAATATGAACCATAAAACACTAATGCTTTCTGGTGATAATCAAGATGCGTGTGATAAAATAGGCCAAAAATTATCAATATCTCAATGCTATGGAAATTTAAGTGCAACTGATAAAATGGCTATTATTAAAAATCAAGAAGATAAAAATATCAATATAGCGATGATAGGCGATGGCGTGAATGACTCACCTGTATTTGGCGCGGCTCATGTGTCTATGGCAATGGGTTGTGGTACAGATATAGCCAAAAGCGGTGCTGATGTAATTTTGTTAAATAATAAGTTATCAAGTATTAATATATTAAACCATGTTTCAATAAAAACCAAACGTGTTATTTTTCAAAATTACTTATGGGCTTTTGGTTATAATGCCATTGTACTCCCCTTAGCGGTATGTGGTTTTATTACTCCTTATATGGCTGTTATTGGTATGTCTGTCAGTTCAATTTTAGTCATTAGCAATTCACTGCGATTACTAAAAAACAAAGTATCAACTTTGAATACTAAACCACACTAAGAGTAAAGATATGAGTATTATTTATATATTAATTCCAATTGCCGTATTACTCACTGCTCTTGGTATTTATCTCTTTTTTTGGGCTGTAAAAACTGAACAGTTTGAAGATTTAGAGAAACAAGGCATGAGTATTCTGTTTGATGATGCTAAGGATGAAAGCAACAATGAGTCACAAGTTACAAGTAACACCGATAAACAACAAGAAACAGTAAATAATCAGCGAATAGATAAATGAATCTTGATTTGCTCTCCGCTTTTGTGATTGGTTTACTTGGCTCTGGTCATTGTATTGCGATGTGTGGCGGCATTACTTCTATGCTTACCTCTGCTCTACCAACACCAATTCCACATAAATATGAAAATCAACAAATTCCCGTTAATAATCAAGAAAATCCCTGTAAAGCATACAACAAAACCATTTTAGTTATTTGTTATAATTTAGGCCGAATTACCTCTTACGCATTTATCGGTGCCATTGTTGGCTTTACTGGCTCTATTGCAGCAAAAAATCTTGGAGCCCCTCTTGCCGCCTTACGCATAATCTCTGCAATTTTCATGATATTACTTGGTTTATACCTCGGACAATGGCTAATGTGGCTAAACCGCATTGAAGCGTTAGGGAAGTACTTATGGCAATATATCTCCCCATTAGCCAGTAAGGCCATTCCAGTCAATTCACCTGCCAAAGCTTTATCACTAGGTGTTATTTGGGGCTGGTTACCTTGTGGGTTAGTTTATTCAACGCTGACTTGGGCTTTAGCAAGTGGTAGTATAGTTTCAGGGGCAAGCATTATGCTTTTTTTTGGTCTAGGAACATTACCTGCCCTGTTAACCCTTTCTATTGGCATGACTAGTATGAAAAAGCACCTAATCAAGCCACTTGTAAGACAAACAATGGCATTAATTCTAATATCCTACGGTATTTACAGTTTTATTGTTGCATATCAACAAATGTTCTAATACCATAGTCTAGTCCAAGGAATTAGAGCAAATACCCTTATGCTGTAGTAAGGGTATTTAAAAACAATCTATTTCTCTAATATTAATGAGTAATCTATGCCAAAGAATAGTTGCCCTGGTACACAGCATATTAAGTGTCAAAACTGTAGCATTAGTGAACTTTGTCTCCCTTTCACGCTAAATAATCAAGAGCTAGATAGCCTTGATGAAATAATTGATCGTAAACGTCCATTTCATAAAGGTGATAAAGTGTTTACTGATGGTCAAGAAATGCACGCACTTTATGCTATACGTTCCGGTACATTTAAAACCTTCACTGTAAATGAGCAAGGTGAAGAACAAATCACAGGTTTTCATTTAGCAGGTGATTTACTCGGCTTTGATGGAATTGCTGATTCAGAACATAAAAGTTTTGCCCAAGCACTAGAAACATCAATGATCTGTGAAATTCCGTATAATAGTTTAGACAAGTTATCAAACACTATGCCTAAACTTAAAAAACAAGTTTTGCGTTTAATGAGTAATGAAATTCGCACTGATCAAGAAATGCTAACTTTATTAAACAGAAAAAATGCTGAACAACGAGTTGCTACTTTTTTAGTTAGTTTAAGTGACAGGTATCATGCTAGAGGTCTATCCTCTTCTGAATTCCGTTTAACCATGACACGCAGTGATATTGGCAATTATATTGGTTTAACCGTTGAAACAATCAGTCGTTTATTAAACCGCTTCCATAAAAATGGTTTAATAAAAGTTGATGGTAAGCTTATTACCATACTCGACATTGATGAATTAATAGATTGCTCTGAGCTATAAAATACTTTTAGCGATAAACTTATAGTTAAGCTACCATTAAAATATTAAAAAAATTGATTTAAAACAAGCATTAATTCTTCATTTTTGCTATAAACATAGGTAGGCTTTACTTAATTTATAGCAAAGGTGAGAGTTATCATGAATACCTATCAAAACATTTTGGTTGTTATTGACCCAACAACTAACGATCAAAAAGCATTAAAAAGAGCAATTGATTTAGCCATCAGCATCGACGCGAGTGGTAATAAGGTTAATGTAACGGCCTTTTTAAGTATTTTCGACTTCTCTTATGAAATGACCACAATTCTCTCAAGTGATGAACGTGATGTAATGCGCCAATCAGTAATCAAAGATAAAGAACTTTGGCTTACTGACATCATTAGTGATTTAAATCCTGAGATTAAAATAACGAGCCAAGTTGTTTGGCATAACCGCCCCTTTGAAGCCATTGTTGAGCGTGTTATTCAAGAAAAATACGATCTTGTAATTAAAGGCACTCATCAACATGACAAGCTAAAATCCGTTGTATTTACACCTACTGATTGGCACATATTACGAAAATGCCCCTGCCCTGTACTACTTGTAAAAGAGCATGAATGGCCAAGCAATGGTAATATTCTCGCTGCAGTTAATGTGGGAAGTGATGAAGCAGAACACCACTCACTCAATCTAAAAATAACACAAGAAGCCAAACAATTAGCACAACTTATAAAAGGTAATGTCCATTTAGTTAATTCATTTCCTGGTACGCCTGTTAATATTGCTATTGAAATACCTGAGTTTAATTCAACTGAATATAACGACACCATGCTTAAGCATCACGAACAAGCTATGATCACTCATGCAAATAAGTTTGATATTAGTATTGATAACACACATGTTGAAGAAGGTTTGCCCGAAACAGTCATCGAGCACGTAGCAACAAAAATTGATGCTGAGCTAGTAATATTGGGCACCATAGGTAGAACAGGTATATCAGCAGCTTTAATAGGTAACACCGCTGAACACGTTATTGATCAACTTGACTGTGATGTATTAGCACTAAAACCTGATGGCTATGTTTCACCGCTAGAATAATTATTATCCAAAAAAACATATCATAGCAAGGGGCTGACTACAGGCCCCTTATGACAATATCCCCTATAGTATCAACTAGCTTTAAAAGTATAAAAGTCCTATAATACCTCGAAAAATAATGCGCCGCAAAATCGATGGCGTAAAATCTATCACTTTACATTCTGCGTACTAAAGAATCTGCAACATGAACTCTACCCGCTTAACAGCCGTGCAAAAATCTCAACTATCAAAATTAGAAAAACGCCTACGTCATAATGTTGGTCAAGCCATAGCTGAATACAATATGATTGAAGATGGCGATAAAATCATGGTGTGTTTATCAGGTGGTAAAGACAGTTATGCCTTACTTAGTATCCTAATGAAATTAAAAGAATCCGCGCCAATTAATTTTGAATTAATCGCGGTAAATTTAGACCAAAAACAACCTGGTTTCCCTGAACATATTCTGCCTCAATACTTAGACAGCTTAGGTATTGAGTACCATGTAATAGAAGAAGATACCTACACCATAGTAAAAGATAAAATTCCTGAAGGAAAAACCACCTGTAGTTTATGCTCAAGACTGCGCCGTGCTGTACTTTATAAAACAGCCAAAAACTTAGGCGCAACTAAAATTGCCTTAGGACATCATCGTGATGACATGATTGAAACCTTGATGCTAAATATGTTCTATGGTGGAAAAATGAAAGCTATGCCAGCCAAATTGGTTTCAGACAATGGTGAGCATGTTGTTATTCGCCCTTTAGCATTTTGCAAAGAAAGCGAATTAATTCAATACGGCGAGCTAAAGCAGTTTCCAATTATTCCGTGTAACTTATGTGGCTCTCAACCCAATATGCAACGACAAAATATTAAACGCATGTTAAACGACTGGAACGAGCAATCACCAGGCAGAATAGAGTCAATGTTCACAGCCATGCGAAACATTGTACCTTCTCACCTTTGTGACGGTAATTTATTCAATTTCAAAAATATTGATAGTACATCAGGTGTAATCAATGGTGGTGATCTAGCATTTGATGAAGCTGAAATAGATAATAAATTTAGCAGTACAACTCAGCATAATAATGAGTTAAATGTGATTGAAGTGAAATAATACCATACATTTTATAATACAATAACTTATATATTGATTTCACTTCATACTCCCCAACTATCCTTATAGCTAAAAGTACTGTTGATTATGTCTTAGCATATTAGTGATATCAATGACGTAATCTACACCACGTTCAGAATACGGTAATAGGCCTGTTGCAAGTACTGTAGGGTTAAGATTTTGTTCTTGTGAGCGTAATTCAGCTCGTATGGTCCTAAACACATTATATGCATTGTTAGTATTAATGTTTTTATAATACCGTACAACCGCTTCTTCTAGACTCTGAAAAGCAGCCACTTCATGTATTTCACCAGTGCTTCTTCCACTTGGCACCATGCCACATCCTTGTTGATAGCACCAAATACCAAAAAAGTTCAGGCCGATACGAGAGAACCGAGAGGTTCCCCAAGCCGACTCATTTGCTGCCTGAACCAAAACTAATGGAATAGGAATAATGTCAACACGTGATAAAAGAGCATTTAATTTTGTTAATGTTGACGCATTTTTATTTACTTGATATTGCTTTGCTAAACGGTTTAATTCTTGATGTTCTTGTTCAGATAAAGGTAATTCTAGTGATACTTTTTCAATCCAAGTATTAAGCTTTGCTCTAGTTTCTAATAGTTTTTTATTTTGTTTAACCACAACAGGTTTTATAAAGTTAAAAAACTTTTTCTTTTTGGTTTTTATGTCATCTATTGCAGCAAAATCTGGCAATTCCACATTATGTAAAGGTTTTTCAACTGTTCTTTTCATTGTTTTTTCAGATTTTTCATCCGCAGTTACTTGGGCTTGTGTTTTGGCTTTTATTTCAATTGGTGTTGATTCAATCGTTTTATTCATTACCGTGGGTTTCAAAAAAGTAAAAGGGGCAATCAAAAAAATAGCGAACAAAAACAATTCAACCTTAATTAGTATTGAGTTTTTCATAAGAATTCCATAAATAAGTCGGTTTATGCAGAAAAGGTATCATCACTGTCTGATGAATTTTTATCTGATTTTGCGCTATTTGTTAACAAAGTAATGTCAATAGGCTTATTGGTAGCTAAACTAATACCAAAAATTTCACGATATAAAATACCTTTGACATTATAAAATAAAGGGGCAAGAAACGACACGCCAATTAACAAAATCATCACGCCTAACGGAGCAAAACTCGATTCAAGTAAAAAAGCCAATGGCATAAATAGAACAACAAGTGATAGCAGTAAAATGAAGTACAAATAAAGAATAGCAAAAAACTTAAATCGTAATGTTTGAATAGATAAGATGATCGCTTTCATAGGCGTCATTTTTTTTTCAATAACAAGAGGTATGGTTAATGATAACGTTACGGCTAAAAAGATGCCTGGCAGCACAAACAATTGAAAACCAATGCTAATTAATATTGAGGTAAATAATGCGCATAATACTACCCAGCTCGCCCGAGATAAAAAAGAAAATATCATTTTGGCATGTGTTTGCATACCAATAGCATGCTGAACTCCCATCATTTCAATACCACCAACAAAAGGCCATACCGCTACAGTAACAATAAGGTTTAGTATCATACTAGCTTTTGGATCAGCAATAACAACTTCAATACCACCAAGGTAATTACTGACAATAAAAGAAACTACCATGCCAAGCAACAAAGAAAATAACAAACCTAAATTAATAGCTAACCTAGACTTTAATGTTTGTTCCCACGCTTCAGTTAAGATAGTTTTAACATCAATTTGGTAGTCGCCCTTAAGCGCACTTTCAATATTACCACCAACTTGTACGATCGTTATTTTTTCTGGCAAAACAGTAATCCTTATAAGTTTTTACTAATTGATCAAAATAATTAGTTAAAAGTAAATCTAGCGAGAAGAATAAAATAAAAACGGCATTATACCCGAATATAAAATTAAGTGTTGACGACTATGGTCTAATTCAAGTCACTAAGCACTAACTGAACAGCTAAGGCTAATAAAACGCCCCCCATTATTCTATCAAGAAGATAACCTTTAATTTGTAAAAAATATCTAATGCGAGGATGCGTTAGTAAGTATGATAAACAAACAAACCAACCCCCTGTTGCTACTGTCATATACAATCCATAACTCAGCTTTATTACAAAAGGTGTGTCAGGTGCAATGACGACAGAGTACAAACTAACAAAAAACAATGTTGCCTTTACGTTTAATCCATTAATTAAAAACCCCGTAAAAAATGCTCTTTTCGCTGAAGGAAGCGTTTCTTTATTCGCTACGGTGGTTAACACTCGGTAGTCATCACGGTTCTTATTTTCTTCACCACTCAAAGTTTGCAACGCTTCAGTATCATTAGGTTTTTTCGCACGTAAACCGTGCCAAGCTATATAGCAAAAATAACTTGCGGCTATATACTTTAACGCAGTAAATAACCTTTCATCACTTGCAATAATCAACCCCACCCCAACTAAAGAGTAGGTAACGTGCAATAAAATCCCCGTTGCTATACCAAAACTGGTAAATATTGCGGTACGACGGTCATAACGAATACTTTGTTTTAATATAATCGCAAAATCAGGCCCGGGGCTGGCTACAGCAAGTAAATGCACTACTGCAATAAGAAAAAATTGTTCTAAATATGACATGAATGATTCTATTATTAACGTAAAGGGGATTATTGTAATGGGTATTTATGGTGAATATTGGTCAGTATTTGTTGAAAAAAAAGCGTACCTTTTTTATTTGCTAACGCAATATTGTTCTCTGGAATTTTTTCGGGTTCATTATACACAGATAATACCTTTGCCATACTTGCCTCACGAATAATATGTATAACAGGATAAGGAGATCGATTAGTAAAGTTACTACTATCATCATAATCTTCGCCATCAAAACAGTACTCAGGATGCATACTAGCAAGTTGAAAAATACCTTCGAAGCCAGAGTTAACGAGTAAATCATTACCATATTCAACTAAATCTAAATAACGTTCAAATCCTCTGAATCCATCTCGGTATATGATCAACGTGGTTTCAAGTTCATCATGAGCTTGTAAGTAGCGACATTGTTCAATTAATTCATGTAATGCTGGTTTTACTTGATCCTCTGTAGATTCATGATAAAAAATAGTGTTATTTACAAATTCTTTTTTTGCAAAAGGGCAAAAATTAAGATCAATAATCACTTCTTCAAGCCATTGTTTTATGGCTAAAATTGCATTAGTTTCAGTTTTATTTTTACTACTAGTCATTAAGCTATGCTTCACATATTAGTTTGTTGATTGCTGTAATTGCCACATTTTACTGTATTTTCCTTGCAAGGCTAATAATTCTTTATGATTACCTTGCTCAACTATTTCACCGTCATTCATCACAATAATATTATCGCTATCTGTAATAGTAGATAATCGGTGTGCAATGACCAAACTCGTGCGGGTTTTTGCTACCTCATTAATTGCGGCTAAAATGGCTTGCTCAGAATGACTATCTAACGAAGAAGTTGCTTCATCAAACACAAGAATATGGGGGTTTTTTAATATTGTTCTCGCGATAGCAACCCGTTGTTTCTCACCACCAGACAATTTTAATCCACGTTCGCCTACCATTGTTTCAACACCTTCTGGAAGACTATTAACAAACTTTGTTAAGTGCGCAAGTTCAATAGCTTTCATCACTTGTTGAGCATTTGCTTCTGGGTTGCCATAATTAACATTAGCAAACAAAGTATCGTTAAAGAGAACGGTGTCTTGTGGCACAATGCCTATGTGCTGTCGCAGTGAATTTTGCGTAACATGATTTATATCTTGAGCATCGATACTAATAGCACCTGAACTAACATCATAAAAACGAAATAATAATTTAACTAACGTTGATTTACCTGAGCCACTTTCACCAACAACCGCAACCTTTTTCCCACCATTGACCTTAAAAGAAACCCCCTTGATGATAGGACGTTTTTTATTATACGAAAAGTGTACATTGTTAAAACTAATACTCGCTTGGCTTATTGATAACTCAGTGGCGTTATCAATATCTTGCACTGTAGGTGTTTTATCTAATAAACCAAATAAATTTTCGATGTTTGCCAATGAGCCTTTGATCTCACGATAAACAAAACCTAAAAAGTTAAGTGGCATAAATAACTGCATCATAAAGGCATTGATTAATACAAAATCACCTAATGTCATCTTACCTTCACTAACATTAACAGCTGCAAGTGCTAACATTGAGGTCATTGCTATGGCAATAATAAGTGCTTGTCCGCCATTTAATGCAAATAATGATAAACGATTTTTAATTTTGGCTTGTTCCCACATACTCAGTTGTTTGTCGTATGCCTGTGCTTCATAATCTTCATTAGTAAAATATTTAACTGTTTCATAATTAAGTAAGCTATCAATCGCCCGAGTATTACTTGAAGAATCCGCTCGATTGGCTTCGCGAACATAACGTGTTCTTAAGTCGGTAGCGTAGACAGAATAGGCTATATAGGTAAGAATTGATCCTAAGGTAATTAAGGCAAACCAAATACCATAGTTTACAAATAAAATCGTAACAACCATTACAATTTCAAATAATGTGGGAACAATATTAAACACCATAAAGCGCATTAAAAAACTAATGCCCGAAGTGCCTCGGTCTATATCACGAGATAAACCACCTGTTTGTCGGTTTAAGTGAAAATCAAGATCTAATTGATGTAAATGACGAAATACTTTTAAGCCAATACGACGTATTGCTCGCTCAGTTACCCGACCGAATAACGTATCACGAATTTCTGCAAACACCACAATAGATAAACGTACAGCACCATAAGCGAGTACTAAACCAAAAGGTACTACAAACGTATTCAAATTCTCAGGCGCTTTCGCATCTAAGGTATCAACAATATCTTTTAAAATGAAAGGTAAGTATACACTGGCTATTTTAGTGAGTATCAAACAGAAAAAAGCAAACGTGATACGTTTTTTAAACTCAAAAAGATAAGGTAAAATTAATTTAAACGCTTGCCAATTAATGGTAGAAACTTCTTGTTCAGGATAACTTGAACGACGCATATTTACCTTATTTATAAATAATACTAAGTTGATTAAGTTCTTTCCCACTCAGCGAGAATTAAAAGGCTTAGAGGCACAGGTTATACGTTCCAAACATAACCTAAGTACCTACATCCATGTAGGCAAGGCATTGATTGAAGAGAATGGT